>Ga0315294_10000722_pt1 | contig 35669 bp, 28 predicted proteins | sample YL17G13_40_MG_FD_203626 | JGI IMG/M metagenome (GOLD analysis project Ga0315294, IMG submission 203626) | Sediment microbial communities from Yellowstone Lake, YNP, Wyoming, USA - YL17G13_40 | ecosystem: Environmental > Aquatic > Freshwater > Lake > Sediment | place: USA: Wyoming | collected...
GAGTTTACGCGCGCGACCTCTCTCGGAATCGTCTTGCTGATAATCGTTTTCGGAGTCAACCTCGTGGTTTACCAGGCAACACACAGGGCGGCACGATGAAGGCTTTTGAAGCAAGGGACATCCGGCGAAGCTACAACGGTCGCATTGTTCTCGACATCCCCGAGCTTTCGGTGGAGCAGGGGACCTGTGTGGCGCTGGTCGGCCCGAACGGGTCGGGAAAAACGACGCTTCTGGAGATCCTCGCCCTCCTGGGGCGTCCGGACAGGGGAGAAGTGCTGATTAACGAAAAGGCCGTCGATTTCGGGAGACCGGAGACACACCGGCGCAAGATTTCATTTGTCGCGCAGGAGCCGTACTTCTTTTCAGGTTCTCTACTGAGAAACATGAATTTCGCATTGGCCGGCGATCGACTTAATGGCAGTGATAGGACCCAACGGGTGGGGAAATATTTATCGATGCTCGGGATACTTGAATTCAGCAACCGTTCGCCGAGGACATTTTCGTCGGGAGAAGGCAAGCGGGCCGCAATCGCGCGCACGTTATGCCGTGAGAGTGAACTGATCATTCTCGATGAGCCTTTCACGCATATTGACGGTTCGAGTGCCGCGATTCTTGAAGAGGTGATCGGAAATCTGCCCGACGACCGCACGGTGATTTTCTCGACGCATGAGCTTGCCCGCGCCTACCGTCTCGCCGACAGGATCATCACGCTCCAGGACGGCAGGATTTTTCCGTGGACGCTGGAAAACATGTTCAGGATGACCGCATATAAAGTCGAGGACGGCTTCGAGCTCAGGACCGGCAGCGGCGCTTCGATTTATTATCCCGGCGACTTGTCGGACAGGTGCAGTTATGTCGTTTCTCTGAATCCAAGCGAGGTCTTCGTGTCGAAGGACCGGATTGTCTCATCGGTGAGGAACAGCTACAGTGGGGTTATCACGAAGATCGAAAGCTCCGGGAAACGAACGGTGCACGTCTCGGTGGAATGCCGGAAGGATTTTTCCGTCAGGGCGGCCCTGACCGAGCGCTCCGTGAGAGAACTTGGGTGTAATGTGGGCGATACGGTGTGGGTGCATTTCAAATCCACCGCCATGCATGTCCATTGATATTTCCGCATGCATAAGAAGAACAGAAAAAATGAATCGGATGGGAATCCCGGATAATGATAAGAGTGGATGAGGCAATCGAAATCGTATTGTCAACGGCGAGGCCGCTCGGGGAGATGCCGGTCGCGCTGACGGGATCGACGGGGTATGTGCTTTCGGAAACGGTTCATGCGGACATTGACTTTCCGGATTTCGACCGCGCGATGATGGACGGTTACGCGGTCAAGGCGTCGGATTCGGGTGAAGGGAAAATCCTTGCGGTGGATGGCGTGATTGCGGCAGGGCAGCGCTGGTCGGATCCGGTTCCGGATGGTCATGCCGTGAAAATCATGACGGGCGCGCCGATCCCGCCGGGTACCGACGCCGTGATCGAGATCGAGCTTACATCGGAGGCGGGAGAGGGAAAGGTGAAGCTTGAATCGAGAGTGGAGGCGGGCAGGAATATAGCCTGCCGGGGCGAGGAAGCGAAGAGGGGAGCGGTTCTTGTTCCCGAAGGTGCTGTGATCGATTCGGCGATTGCATCGGTTCTCGCAATGGCCGGCAGAATCAGGGTGCAGGTCTACAGGGTCCCGCTCATCGGGATACTCGCGACCGGATCGGAGCTTATCGACCCCAGCGAGCATCCCGCCGCGGCGGGCCAGGTCAGGGACTCGAATACGTACGGGCTGAACGCGCAGTGCCTTATCTGGAGGGGGATACCTTTGAGGCTGGGTTTTGCCGGCGACGACCGGGACCGGCTCGAGGCGGCGATCGAACGCGCGATGGCGTATGACGTGCTGATCCTGACGGGCGGGGTCTCGGTCGGCGATTTTGACTGCGTTCCGGATATCCTCGCGGCGCTCGGTGTCGAGATCAAATTCCACAGGGTTGCCATGAAGCCGGGAAAGCCCGTGCTTTTCGGGAAGCGTGGTTCGACATGGGTGTTCGGACTTCCGGGAAATCCCGTTGCGGCGTTTCTGGGATTCGAGCTCTTCATCGGCCCTCTGATTCGACGTCTGTCGGGAGAAGCCGAATACAGGACGACATGGTTTGATGGTGTCGCAGCCGGGGATTTCAGGGTCGGGAGTGACAGGACGTTTTTCAGCGCGTCGCGGGTGGTGTACGAGGACGGAATCTGGAAAGCGTTTCCCGTTGAGTCCCGCGGCTCTGCTGATATCTTCAGCGTTGTCGGCGCCAATGCATTTGTCAGGTTCGAGGAGGGGCGGTACGCGGTTCCGGCGGGCGAGAAGGTCCGGTTCTTTTTCCAGAGAGGAAAGCAGTATGGAACTGAGAGATAGATCCGGGAGAAAGATAAGCTACCTCAGGTTGTCTGTGACCGACCGCTGCAACCAGCGGTGCATATACTGCATGCCCGGGAAGGGAATTGAGTTTGCCTCCCGTGAGAATATCCTGAGGCTCGAAGAACTTGCGGGGCTTGCGCTGCGGTTTGTTACATTGTTCGCAATCGACAAAATCCGTGTCACGGGCGGTGAACCCCTCGTACGCAAGAATATCGAAGTCCTCGTCGAGATCCTCTCCGGGGTTCCGAGTTTGCAGGATATCGCTCTTACCACCAATGGGTCGCTTCTCGGAAGTATGGCTGAAAGACTTCGCGAGGCCGGGCTCCGGAGGATAAATGTATCGCTCGATTCGCTGGACCCGTCGAGGTACGCCTACATCACGGGCGGCGGCAGGCTGGAGGATACGCTCGGGGGGCTGAAAGCCGCGCGCGCTGCAGGGTTTGACCCGATCAAGATCAATACCGTGCTCGTCCCCGATTTCCGCGAGGAGGTCGAACTTGTCGAATGGGCTAACCGTGAAGGATTCATACTTCGTTTTATCGAACTGATGCCGCAGGCGAGAGGGGTTGAGGCGCCCATCAAGTTGGAGGGTCCGAAGGAGGATGAGATTCTCTCGAGGCTTGAGAAACGGTTCGGGAGAGTAAGGGTGGTGAGTTCATCGGGTGACGGGCAGGGGAAGACGTCGAGGCGCTATGAGATCGATGGCGGCAACATGATTTTTGAAATGATACCGGGAGTCACCGTGCCGTTCTGCGGCGACTGTAACCGCATACGTCTTGACTGTCAGGGTGCATTAAGGGCGTGCCTGTACAGCCGGGAAAAGCTTGACCTCAAACCTTTTCTGAACGCCCGGGATGAAGATTTTGTGAAGGTCTTGACTGAATTCATTGAAACGAAAACCGGAAGGGTCCTTGAGCATATCGGGAGCGATATGTCTTCGATCGGAGGATGATATCGACATGGAACTGAGTCACCTTGATGAAAAAGGGCAGGCGAGAATGGTCGATGTTTCGGGCAAGGATGTCACCCGGCGAACGGCGGTTGCGGGCGGATTTATCCGTATGAGTCCGGATGCCGTCAAGGCTGTTAAATCGGGAACGGTTCCCAAGGGCGATGTTCTCGCGGCGGCGAGGATTGCAGGCATACAGGCCGCGAAACGTACCGGCGAACTGATCCCGCTCTGCCATCCGCTCCCGCTGGATCAGGTGACTGTGGATTTTTCGATTGAACGGAATGGTATAGAAATCAAAACCGCCGCGGTCTTCACCGGCAGGACCGGCGTGGAGATGGAAGCGCTGACGGCGGTATCCGTAGCCGCTCTGACTATTTACGACATGTGTAAGTCTGTCGATAAAACGATGGAGATCGGCAGGATATGCCTGCTGGAGAAGTCCGGGGGGAGATCGGGTCATTACGTGCGCGGAAAAGATGTCCGCCGGGCGAAAATTATCGCAACCTGTTTAAGCGAGAAAAAGGGAACCGCGAAGGATAGCGTGGGAACGATTCGACTGGTGGAGAACCATGGGGTCGAAGGCGATGCGCACGCGGGACCCGGTAGAAGGCAGGTTTCGTTAATCGGGATCGGGACGATCGAGAAGTTGAAGGAAAAAGGGATCGATGTGGGTCCCGGATCGCTGGGGGAGAATCTCACGATCGAGGGGATCATCCCGCACGAGCTTCCCGTAGGCACAAAGCTCCGGATCGGGGAAGCCCTGCTTGAGGTCACCCAGATAGGAAAGGAATGCCATGCCTCGTGCGCGATTCGCGAACAGGTCGGCGACTGCCCGATGCCCCGTGAGGGGATTTTCGCGGCAGTACTGAAAGGCGGAGATATCAGTGTCGGACAAACCCTTGAAATCGTTTAGAGCCCGGGTCGTTACCGCGTCGGATTCACGCTCTGCGGGGGAAAACGTGGACACTGTCGGTCCAATGCTCACAAGGGCGCTTCAGGATCTCGGCGCCGATGCCGGACCCCCGATCCTCGTCCCCGATGAGAAGGGTGCAATTGTTGATATACTAACGAAACTGGTCGACGAGGACGGGATCGACCTGATAATCACAACCGGCGGGACCGGCCTCGGCCCGAGGGATCTCACGCCTGAGGCGACACGGGAAGTTGTCGCAAAAGAGATCCCGGGTCTGGCGGAATTCATGCGTCACGAGGGCGGCATGCAGACCTCCCGGGCGTACCTCTCCAGGGGGATAGCGGGAATAAGGGGCCGGAGCATGATAGTCAATGTCCCGGGAAGTGAACGGGGAGCCAGGCAGTCGCTTGACGCGCTCATGCCGCTCATCCCGCACGCTCTTGAGACCATAAGGGGTGAAACGCGCGAGTGCGGGAAGAAGATTGGAGAGGGGGACGAGTTTCATACTCATCCGGAGAGGAGGGAATAGTACCTTGACACCGACCAGGACGATTTGCCTTTCAGGTGCGACTGAAGAACAGAGGACATCGGTCGAGAAGTTCTTCGATGATGCGGGGATTCCGGTAATCTGGGCAGAGAAAAGGGACGGTGCCGATGTCGTGATCGATTGGCCCGAGGGGAGACTTGAGAGCCGCCCGGACTTCCTTCATGCCCAAGGTCGCATAACGTGCCCCGATTCTTTCGCGTCGGCGGGCAGGATGAGGATTGAACGGGGCGTTATGGGCGAGCTTCTCAATCACCTGAACATCAAAATCAATTCCTGCCAGCTTGGGTGTTTCTAACCATGAAGACCTGGCATATCGCCGGCTCATCATCCCGTGTCGGGAAGACCCATCTCGCTATGAAGCTCATGGAGATCTTTCCGCGCGCGGTTTACGTGAAGCTGGGATATGGCAAGAAGAAAAAGGGTGGTCCCGAGAACTTTTTCAAAAGTGAACGGGAAGCGCTGGGGTTCATCGCGAAATTAAAGGCGAAGGGGGAAAGCAAGCACTGCCTGATAGAGTCGAGTCGTCTGGTCGGGAAGTGTGACGCCGATCTGGTGATTTTTCTTGACAGCGTGGAAGGCGACCGCCGTGCGGACGCAGACAGGGTCAGGGCGCTTGCCGATATCGTGCTTGGCTACAGAGGAAACAAAGCCAGGTGGAAACCGGCGCTAGAGAAGCTGAGATTATCTTCCGCCCAGGAAGTGAAATTGCTCGGTGTTCTGCGGGAGCAGCACGAGTATCTCAGGAGAAGCCGTATATCGCTCAGGACAAAAATGTGGCTGAGTCGCAACAGGAGGATCGTGTTCGGGGAAGGGCTGGCGCGCTTGCTTCACGGCATCCAGTCTCAAGGCAGCCTCTCCAGGGCTGCGAAGGATGAGGGAATGTCCTACCGCCATGCGTGGGGAGATATGAAAAAGGCGGAGGAAAGGCTTGGTTTCAAGCTTCTGGAACGCAGCATCGGCGGGAAATCGGGTGGGGGTTCGAGTCTGACCGACAAGGGTTGCCGGTTGCTTGAGGCGTACGAGGAGATGAAGCTGAAGACCATCAGGGAAAGCGACCGGCTGTTCCAGAGGATGTTCAGGGATATCCTGGAGGATACGTAGCGGCGGTGAAGTGAATTTTTTCGCATGGCCTGCCGACATCCCATTCCCATTTGCAGATAAATCTGAAACAAGATGAAAAGGCATTGACATCGGGTCCACTGACGGCACGCCCGGAGTGATGCATGTGGCGCTTGCCCTTCCGATGAATCTCACGAACCGATTTACAGGATAGAAATCAGGATTTAGCCGGGCTGCAGCTTGACGTCTTTGAGCTGCGATGGTATCTATATGGTTTCGGACACGCTGAACGTGATTCGGAGTCGGCGAGGGTGTATTGAATAGTTGAATCCCTCTTCTTTCCCGGGGGGAGTAGCCATTATCGGTGCGTCAAGGACTCCCCGTAAGACGGGGCAGAGGGTTTTTTGCAACCTGGTTGAATGTGGATTCAAGGGAGAGATCATACCGGTGAATCCAAGTGCGGACAGAAAACTCGATCTGAAATGTTACTCGGACCCTGAATCACATGAATGATCCGGTTTTGCACGGGGTGCAGAGAACTGAGATTCCGGTACGGCAAGAGGAGAAAGTATGGGTTACGAATTCATCGAGGGAAACGAGGCCGTTGCACGAGGTGCGATGCGGGCGAACTGTAACTTTTTCGCAAGCTATCCGATCACCCCCGCGTCGTCAATTCTCCACTACATGAACGAATTTGTGCCGGAGGCGGGCGGACTTGTAATCCAGGGCGAGGATGAGATTGCATCCATGGGGTTCTGCATCGGGGCTGCGATGGCAGGTCGGAAGGTGCTCACATCGACAAGCGGCCCGGGATTGAGCCTTTACAGCGAGAACATCGGGCTTGCGATAATGGGCGAGACCCCTATGGTTATCGTGAATGTTCAAAGGCAGGGTCCGGCAACGGGCTCGGCGACCGAAGGGGCGGACGGCGATATCCAGTTCATGCGATGGGTGACCTCGGGCGGCCTCCCGATCATCGCGCTCGCTCCGGCCACTGTTGAGGAGGCCTACAAGCTCACCTACATCGCCTTCAATTTCTCGGAGAAATACCGAACGCCTGTTTTCATCGTATCCCATAAGGAACTTGGTGTGACAAAGGAGTCGGTTGACCTTGACTCGGTTGAGCTGCCGCCCATGGTCAACCGCAAGAGGATTCAATCAGGAGCGACCGAGTATCTTCCCCACTATTTCGAGAAGCTCGAGGATGTTCCGGCCATCTCGGATTTCGGGGGAGAGCACGTGGCAAGGTATACCACGTCGACGCACGACAAGGCGGCCTACCTTACGACAAAACCGGAAATCATCCAGGAGATGATCGATCATTACACGGCGAAGATCGAGTCGGCGATTGACGACATCACAATGGTCAAGGAAGATTACGAGGATGGCGCCGACACCCTGGTTATCAGCTACGGGATAACGTCCAGGTCGGCTGCGGTGGCAGTAAGGGAGGCCAGGGCAAAGGGCAAGAAGATTTCGTCGCTTGTTCTCCAGACGATATGGCCGGTGCCTGAGAAGGCTATCAAGTCGGCGATGGAGCGAAAGAAGAAAGTGGTTGTCCCGGAGATGAACATGGGGCAGTACATCATGGAGATAAAGAGGCTGGCGCCGCGGGATGTCGAAGTCGTAGGGGTATTGAAAATGAATACGAAGCTGGTCTCCCCGCAGGAGATCATTGAGAAGGGGGGCCTGCTGTGACCGAGACAAAATATGAATCATACATGACGGATAAAATCGGACCGCTTCCTTTCTGTGCCGGGTGCGGGCATACAACTCTGATCAAAGCGCTGGACAAAGCTCTTGTGAAGCTCCAGCTCGACCCGAAGGAAGTGGTTATCGTCACGGATATCGGGTGCATCGGGCTTTCCGACAGGTATTTCCTGACGAATGGTTTCCACGGCCTGCACGGTCGGTCGATAACATATGCGTGCGGCCTGAAACTGGCCCGTCCCGAGCTTACGGTGATAACTCTCATGGGCGATGGCGCCGCCGGTATAGGCGGCACGCATTTCCTGAATGTCGCGAGGCGGAATATCGGGATCACGCTGTTGATCGGGAACAATTTCAACTACGGCATGACGGGCGGACAGCACTCGGTAACCACTCCCACAGGCGGCAAGACATCGACGACGCCATGGGGGAATCCCGAGGGTCCTATGGATCTGTGCGGAACCGCGGCTGCTGCGGGTGCGGCCTGGGTGTACCGAGCGACAATGTTCGACAACGACCTGCCCGATGCAATCGCGACCGCGATTCAGCAGCCGGGATTCGCCATGATGGATGTCTGGGAGCTCTGCACGGCCTATTACATGCCGCGCAACGATCTGAAACGCAAGGAGCTCCTGGAGCTTCTGAAGAGCTACGGTTACACTGTCGGGCTCCAGGCGGATAAGCCGCGTCCGGAGTACACGGTACGGTACCGTGAGGCATACGAAGCCGGCAAGAGTGTGCTGAAGAAGAAGAAGCCCATAGAACCGCAGTTTGAGAATTCGGTTAAACGGCAGACCGGGATAATCATCGCGGGGAGCGCCGGTCAGAAGATCAAGTCCGCCGCCACTTCATTTGCTGAAGGGGCAATGTTTGCGGGATTGAACGCCACGCAGAAGGATGACTACCCGATTACCGTGCAGACAGGACATTCCGTTGCGGAGATTGTCGTCAGCCCTGAACGTATCGACTATACCGGCATCGAAGCCCCGGATTATTTCATTTTAATATCCGAGGATGGGCTTAAGCGCAGGCGTGCGATGATCGAGAAGCTTCCTGAGACAAGCACGCTGTACGCCGATGAATCGATTGAGTTGCCCGCTACAAAGGCGAAAATCGTGAGGCTCCCTCTTGCGGAGGCAGCCAAGAGTATCGGCAAACTGTCGGTTGCAATTGCCGCATTCGCCGCGATGCTTGAAGACAGCGGGATATTCCCCATTGAGGCTTTTAATACAGCTATCAGGGCATTCACGAGTCCGAAAATCGCGGAGGCAAGCGTAAGTGCTGTTTCTGCCGGAGCAGAACTGACCAATAAAATCAGCAAAGCGAGATAACACTGGAGGATGTAACCAATGACCAAAAGAACAATAGTCACAATGCCGGGAGACGGCATCGGCATTCACGTTCTTGATCAGGCACTGAGGGTGCTTGATGCTGTAGGTTTTGAAGCGGATTATGTGCCTGCCGACATAGGGTGGGAATTCTGGAAGAAAGAGGGCAACCCGCTTCCCCAGAGGACACTTGATCTCCTGGCCAAACACCGTCTCGGGCTTTTCGGCGCGATTACGTCGAAGCCCAAAGACAAGGCCGCGGCTGAGATCAGCCCTGAGCTCAAGGACAAGGGGTTCGTCTATTACAGCCCGATAGTGGGGCTGAGGCAGCACTTCAATCTTCAGTTGTGTATCCGACCCTGCAAGACATTCCCCGGGAATCCGCTGAATTTCATCCGACGCACGGCAGACGGGGGATTCGAGGAACCGTTCGTCGATGTTGTTATTTTCCGGCAGAACACCGAGTGCCTTTACGCGGGTGTTGAATGGACGAACCCCCCGGATGAGGTCCGCAAAGCGCTTGAAACCCACAAGAAAATGGCGGCTTTCAAGGACACGCCGTCCAAGGAGCTTGCGATTTCATGCCGCATCTTCACATGGAAGGCATGCCTGTACATCGCCGAAAAAGCTTTCGAGTATGCCGACAAATACGGCTACAAGTCGGTTACCGTGTGCGAGAAGCCGAATGTTGTCAGGGAAACCTCCGGCATGATGGAGGCGGCTGCAAAGGAAGTGCACAAGAAATTCCCGCAAATCCAGCGCTGGTCGACGAACATCGACGCCCAGATGATGTGGCTCACGAAGAACCCGGAGGATTACGGGGTGATTCTTAGCGGCAACATGTTCGGCGACATCGTGTCGGACGGATTCGCGGGGCTTGTCGGTGGACTCGGCTTCGCCCTGAGCGGAAACATCGGCGAGGACTGCGCGATATTCGAGCCGACACACGGATCGGCCCCGAAGTACGCCGATTACGAGGTCTCGATCGTCAACCCGATTGCGATGATCCTCAGCGCCGCGATGATGCTCGATTACATCGACGAAACCGAGAAGGCGAAGTCGATCCGGGATGCTGTCTCCGATGTGGTTGAAGAGGGCAAGGTCCGGACCTATGACATGATGAGACTGCCGGGCAGCCCGGATGTGCTCAGGAAGGGCGCCGCATCCTGCGAGCAGATGGGTAATGCCGTCATCGAAAAAGTGAAAGTTAGAGTTTAAACAAGATCAGACGGGAGCGATTGCCATGATTTCCAAAGCGGATATTAACAGGCTCTTTAAGGACCAATTGGCGAAAATCAGCGATCCCGGTCTCCGGGACAAGGTCGTTGATGTGTGGGTGACCGGATGTGAGCGCGGCGGATGGAAAAGTGTGGACGACCTTACAAACATGCCGTTTACTCTTGTCACCGACGCAAGGGGCGTAAATTTCATCGAGCATACTATCGCCGTAACCGAGGGCGCGGTCGCGCTGGCGAAAGCCCAGATAGACAACTACAGGAAACTTCCGTACAAGATCGATATGGACCGGCTGGCGGCAGGGGGACTCCTGCACGATGTCGGCAAGCTCATCGAGACTGAATCGGACGGTTCCGGGGGTTACAGGAAGAGCTACAACGGCAAGTGTGCAAGGCACCCGATTTCGGGAGCGATTCTCGCGGCAAAGGCGGGACTGTCCGATGAAGTAGTCAACACCGTGGCGTGTCACGCGAAAGAAGGCGAAGGAGCGCCACAGGTGGTCGAGACGATTCTGATCCACCAGGCTGATTTTGCGACATTCGATCCGCTGTCAATGCTGAACAAGAACATGCTGATCCAGTAGGGACCATTTGAAATGTAGGGAGCGATGTTATGGGCAAAACGATGATTGAAAAGATTCTGGGCGCGCACGCGGGCCGGGAAGTATCACCGGACGATATAGTCGATATTTCCATCGACACACGTGTTGCGAGGGATTTCGGCGGCGCCAACGTGGTCAAGAATCTGCGCGACAACGGTCTGGGCGTGGACGATCCATCGAAGACATTTTTCACATTCGACTGCAATCCGGGCGGGTCGGACCAGAAGTATGCTTCCAACCAGCAGATCTGCCGTGTGTTTGCGCGCGAATACGGGATAAAGGTTTACGATATCGACACCGGTATCGGGACTCATCTCGCAATCGATAACGGCCTTGCATGGCCTGGATCGACATTTGTATCGACCGATTCGCACGCGAATATTCTCGGAGCGATCGGGTCGTTCGGGCAGGGAATGGGCGATCTGGATATCGCGCATGCGTTTGCCCACGGCCGGGTATGGTTCAAGGTGCCCCCGTCGCTCAAGGTTGTCCTGAAAGGGAGACCGTCGCGGGCCGCATCGCCGAAGGACATGACACTGGCGGTTATGAAGGAGACCGGAGCCAACGGTCTCCTGGGATACTCGGCGGAATTCTACGGGGATGTCATCGACGAGCTGGACCTTCCGGGCAGGATTACGATGGCGTCGATGGTGACCGAGATGGGCGGGATCATCGCGCTGTTTACGCCGAACAAAGAGGTTCTGAAGCACTGCGAGAAGGCAACGGGCAGGAAGATCAAGCCGGTAGCCGCCGACCGCGACGCAAAATACGAAAAGGTCTGGGAGATCGATATCAACGGGCTCCAGCCTTATATCTCCAGGCCGGGACATCCGGAAGATGTCGTCGAGGTGTCGAGCGTCGCCGGAACGAAAATCGGGTCGGCGTTTATCGGATCGTGCACGAACGGGCGATACGAGGACCTCAGGATTGCCGCCGATATCCTCAAAGGCAGAAAGGTTGCGCCCGGCGTGGTTCTCAAGATCGTGCCCGCAACCGATGAAATCTGGAAGAGAAGCCTTGATGACGGTCTGATTGAGATTTTCAAGGACGCCGGGGCGCTGATCGGCAATGCCGGGTGCGCGGGTTGCGCGGCCGGGCAGATCGGGCAGAATGGTCCGGGGGAAATCACCGTAAGCACCGGAAACCGCAATTTTGCCGGGAAACAGGGCAAGGGCGAAGTTTACCTCGCGTCGCCCGCTGTAGTGGCTGCATCGGCGGTAGCCGGTGTGATCACGCTTCCCGATCGTATACCCGATGAGCCGGTACTATTCAAAACGGGCATCAAATCCGAAACGAAACCTGTCGCGAAAGATACCGGGAAAGTTGAAGAAAAGCCGGTTAAGTTCAAGGGACGGGTATGGGTTATCCGCAAGGACAACATCGATACCGACATGATCTATCACAACCGGTACCTCGCGATAACCGATATGGCCGAGATGGGGCAGTACACTTTTGACAATCTGCCGGGATATACAGATTTCGCGAAGCAGGCCAAACCGGGCGATATCGTGGTTGCCGGCAAGAATTTTGGCGCGGGGTCGTCAAGGCAGCAGGCGGTTGACTGCTTTAAGAGCCTCGGCATATCGCTGATAATCGCTGAGTCGTTCGGTGCCATTTACGAGCGTAACGCAATCAACCAGGGATACCCGATCCTGGCGGCGGACCTGGTATCGACAGACCTGGAGACCGGGCAGGAGATCGAGGTCGACCTTACAACCAGCAGGATAAAAATTCCGTCAGGCAAGGAGATCTCCGCGCAACCGTTCTCCGACGTCCAGTTGAATATTTACGGAAAGGGCGGGTTGCTGATGCAGGACACATCACGAGCAGAGACAGGGGTGAGCCATGGGTAAAACATTTGCCGAAAAGGTTCTTGCAAAGAAATCGAACCGGGCGGAGGTCGTTCCGGGACAGATTGTCATAGTTGAGCCCGACCACATGCTGACTCATGACAACACGTCCGCGATCATCGGGAAAATCGGTGGTGAGCTCAAGGAGTACGGGGTTGCGCGTCCGGAGATGCCGGTGATTGTACTCGATCATGTAATCCCCGCATCGGATGAGAAAACCGCGACAAACCACCTGAAGACCCGCGAATTCGTAAAAAAATTCAACTTGAAGCATTTCTATGATGTCGGCCAGGGGATATGCCACCAGGTTGTGCTTGAGAAAGGTCTCGCGCTTCCCGGGGACCTCGTTGTCGGCAGCGACTCTCACACGTGCTCGTACGGCGCGGTCGGAGCGTTTTCGACAGGCATAGACCGCACGGAGGCCTCGGCCCTCCTTCTCAGGGGTAAGACGTGGCTCAGGGTTCCCGAGACGATCAAGATGACACTGACCAATGAGCTTGCTCCGGGTGTCACCGCCAAGGACCTTGTGCTGACGATTATCGGCAATATCGGAGCCGACGGCGCAAACTACCAGGCTGTTGAGTTTCACGGAAATATCGGGTCGCTTTCGATCGACGACCGTTTCGTGATCGCGAACATGGGTGTCGAGATGGGCGCGAAGATCGCGGTATTTCCTGTCGATAAAAAAACAAAAGCGTATCTCAAGTCGATCGGAGTCAAAGAGAGCGCCTACGAAGCAGTCTGGGCTGACAAGGACGCACAATATGTGCGTGAGCTTGCATACGATCTGTCGAGAATCGAGCCGGTTGTTGCGGCGCCCCACAAGGTTGATAACGTCAAACCGGTGAGTGCACTCGATGGGCTTGAATTTCAACAGGTGCTTCTCGGAACCTGCACAAACGGCCGACTTAGCGATCTTGAGATTGCCGCGGATATCCTTGAAGGCAAGAAAGTAGCCCCCGGCGTCAGGTTCCTCGTGCTGCCGGCTTCGAAGGAAATCTTCGATGAAGCCCTTGAAAAGGGGATTATCGCGAGGCTGTCGCGTGCCGGGGCGGTGATTCTTCCGCCGGGATGCGGTCCGTGCCTCGGCGCTCACCAGGGATGTCTCGCTCCCGGCGAAAAATGCCTGAGTACTTCGAACAGGAACTTCAAGGGCCGGATGGGCTGCAAGGACGCCGAGATTTACCTTGCGAGCCCGGCGACAGTGGCGGCATCCGCGATTACCGGCAAACTCACCGATCCCAGGAAACTGTATCAAGAGGTGCGGCGATGAAAATCTGGAAATATGACGACGACGTTAACACCGACATGCTCTTCCCGGGCAAGTACACATACACACTAGCGACTGCGGAGGAGATCAAACCCCACTTGCTTGAAGATCTCGACTCAGAATTCGCCGGGAATGTAAAAGCAGGCGATTTGATTTTAGCCGGGAAGAATTTTGGCTGCGGATCGTCGCGCGAGCAGCCCGTTGTCGGCCTGAAAGCTGTCGGGATACAGGCGATTGTCGGTAAGAGTTTCTCGAGAATCTTTTACCGTGCCGCGATTAACCAGGGGCTCCTGCTCGTGGAATGCCCGGATGCCGTCGATGCCTACAGGGACGGCGATGAGGTTACACTCGATCCGGAAGCCGGGCTTGTCAAGGTCGCAGGCAAGACGTACTCGTTCCCGAAACTGCCGCCTGAAATTCTGGCAATCCGCGACGCCGGTGGACTGTTGCCGTATACACTCCGGGCCCTGAAGGAATCCAGGGCTTAGGAGAAACCGATACACAGAACCGCAAGCCGATGTGATTATGGCTGCGGGGTTAATGAATCGACCGAAAGGAGAGTTATTGTGCGACTCTACGAATATGAAGCAAAGAAAGTGTTCGCGTCTACCGGGATGACGGTTCCGAAACAGTTCGGGGTCATCCAGTCACCGGATGATCTTGACGAGCTTGACCTCGCGTTTCCGGTCATGCTCAAGTCGATGGTGCTGATCGGCGGACGCGGCAAGGCCGGCGGAATCAAGAAAGCCAAAGACCTTGCGGAAGCGAAGAAAATCGCCGGGGATATGTTCAACCTTGTTATCAAGGGATATCCCGTCGAGACGATCCTCGTCGAGGAAGTCGCGTCCGAGGCGGGCGCGTGCTATGTCGGCATCACGACGCATCCAGCAACATTCAATGTAATCATGATGGTAAGCGCCCAGGGCGGCATTGACATTGAAACCGTCGCGCTTGAAAACCCGGAGGCGATCCTCAAGAGGGAAATTCCCGGTAACAACATGGAACTTCCCGAGCCTCTTGCCAATGAATTCGCTGAGTTTCTGAATAAGAGCCTCAATGGTGATAAAAAGCTCCTGGCGTCGATCAAGGATGCCGTCAAGAAGCTCTATGCGACATTCCAGAAATTCGACTGCAAGACTGCGGAGATCAATCCGCTGATCATAACCACAGACAAGAAAGCTGTTGCAGCCGACGCGAAGGTTGTAATCGACGATAACGCGCTTTACAGGCAGGGCGGATTGTTCGAGCTTCTCGGACTCAAGGAATCCAGGCACGATGTCTCGGAGCTCACGAAGGACGAGCAACGCGCGAGGGATGCCGGGTTCAAGTATGTGGACCTTCTTCCGGAGGATTTCAAGCCCGACCCGGACAAGCTCTATGTGGGTCTGGTACCCGGCGGCGCCGGTTATGGAATCTTCTCGATCGACGAGGTCGCGAACATCGGCGACCGATTCTTCGGCGGGAAGGTTGTGCCGGTCAATTTCATGGACTCCGGCGGCGGTCCGACCCTCGATGGGGTCGCCGAGATGTTCCACCTGCTCATGGACAAGAAAAACGTCGACCTGATCATTACCTCGCGGTTCGGAGGGATTTCCAGCTGCGACATATTCATCAGGGGCGCGATCAAGGCTCTTCGAGACAGGCATGCAAAGGGGCAGCGTATGCTTCCCGTCATCGGCAGGATGGTGGGTACCGACCTTCCGAGCGCAAGGGAATATCTCGAGAAAGCGAAATCGGAGACTCCCGACGCCCTCAAAGACATGGACATTGTGGTCGGCAATCAGAAAATCATGGCCGACGTAATCAAGGACGGCATAGCGTACGGGTTCAAGGCAAAAGCCGGACAGGTCGCCTGTGCCGCCAAATGAGGCGGATAAGCCCCGGACCGGTACAAGTCGACTTTATGAGTTCCGACACTCTATGACTGGAGAACGAAGATGCAAAGAATACCTGCGCATAAAGGAATGCTTTGCCACCTCATCAAGCATGCGCGACCCGACCTGGTCAAGACCATTGAGAAAACCCAGGAAGTCGAGACGGCGGTTGTCGGGCTGGGCGGACAGGGAACCAGACACGCCGGCCTGATGCGCGATTTCGGCACGACGGTTACCGCAGGAATTGCTTCCGGCAGAGGAGGCCAGCGGGTACATGAGACAATCCCGGTTTACGACAATGTGGCCGACTGTCTTGAAGAGCACCCCAATATAGCGGCTGTCTCCATCTGGCGGCACTACTCCAGCGCGCGGGATTCCGCAATTGAGGTCATTGAAGCCGGGATCCCGCTCGTAATGCTTATTACCGAGGGGATTCCACTGAGGGATGTCCGCGACATCCTGGTTGCCGCGCGGAAGCACAGGACCGTCCTGTTCGGCGGAAATACTCCCGGAGTGATCTTCCCGCCTGAGGGAATCAAGATCGGAATGCTTCCGGATGTTTTTTACCCTGAAGAAGTCCAGCCCGGCGTGGCCGGTCCGCGCGGTGTGACGATTGTCTCGAGGAGCGGGGCGATTCTCTACCACATGTCCGATGCGCTTGCCAGCGCAGGGACAGCTCAGAATGCGGTTCTCGGAATCGGGGGCGACGGTGCGAACGGATCGACGTTCCGGGACCTTGTCCCGGTGGCCATGGATTACGAGAACACGGACCTTGTTGTTGTCGCGGGTGAGATCGGCGGTTCGCAGGAAGAGCTTCTCGCAGAGGACATCAAGGCTCATCCGGAGAAATATCCAAAGCCGTTGGTTGCACTGATAACCGGAGCGCATGCTCCGGAGGGCAAGACGATGGGGCATGCAGGCGCTATTGTAGCTCCGGGACAGGAGTACGGGACTTTTAGATCAAAAAGGGAAGCACTTGAGAGTGTCGGCGTGACTGTTGTCAACAGCCAGTACGATCTCATCGATTCCGTGAAGGATAAGCTGAGCGGCAAGACCTATTTCGATGTCTCACGTTACTATGACAAGATGAGAACGACCTGGGACGAACCCCCGAAGAAACCAGCATGGGGGACGCTGATCACAAGGGTGGCGCCGAACAGCCTTCTCATTTCCGGTTACCCGCTCGAGGAAATCGTTGAGAAGAAAACGCTTCTTGAGGTCGCGCACCTGCTGGTCAAACTGGAATTTCCGTCCCCGGACATCCTGAAGGCGCACGCGAAGACGGCGTACGAGGCTACCCGGATCCCGGCGCCCAAGATTGTAAGATTCGAGGGTGAGGATATTTCAGCGGCGCTTGCAAAGTCGTTCCTGATGGACAAAGACCTGTTTGAGTTTCCTGAAGGCGGGAAAGACGGTCCTGTAAACAAGACCATTTTCTCGCTGGGACGCTTTGCACGATATCTCGCAAGACTTCTCGGGACTGAAAAATCCCTGGATGCCGTAAAAGCGAATGAACCGTTTTCGAATGTGGTTTACAGGACCGTCACGGGGGAGATGAACGTCAACAAAAAGCATGCTCGGATGATCGAGGCGATGATAGTGGCGTCGGTCGACCATGGAGTAACTCCGCCGTCGGCACAGTCGACCATCCTTGCGGCAACCGTTCGTCCGTCCTACAACATGGGTATTGCAGCCGGCATCGGTGCAATCACAGATGTGCATGGTGGAGCGGGGGCAAAGGCGGCGGCTTTCTTCAGGGCATGTATAGCCAGGTCGGAGGAAAACAATATCGACCCGGCGGACGCCACTCTTGCCGTGCTCACGGAGTACATGAAGAAAGGTCAGCGTATCGAGGGGATGGGACACCGGATTCATACAGAAGACCCCAGGCGCAACGTGCTGTGGAAGCTTGCGGAAGAGCATGGCGTCGCCGGGAAGTGCGTCGGGATTTCCAAGATAGTCGGGGGCATTTTTGAAAGGGTCCGCGGCATGAGCCTTCCGATCAATGTCGACGGTGTTATCGGCGCGATTGTCGCCGATATGGGCCTGGACGTCGATCTCGCAAAGGCGCTGTTTATCTATGGACGGGTGGCCGGGTTGTCAGCTCATTTCTTCGAGGAAAGAGCCGGCCAGACCCAGATGCGCCGGGTTAATTTCAACGATGCCGTATACAAAGGGAAAGAGTTGAGGCACATCTAGGAAGCACGCGCAGGGGAGAACCCCGCCCGCGGGATCGCTCTCGAATGTACAGGAGCCTTTCGTCAAAGACCGGCGACCTTGACCTGAAGCGACCCCTCTGTTAGATTATGCGCGCTTTTCCCCGGGGCGCAAGAACGGGTTGGATCGCGGGCCTTACTCGAAGAGGCCGGTGATGCCTGCTTTCTGAGAGGGATATCGCAGCCCGGGGATCGGCTCGGATCATGTGAAGCCCCACTTCCGTCGGGGGCCGCAAGCGAGGTCCTTTCTATGAAGGCCAATCGGATTTTCGAAGATGAACCCAGAGTGGGGGGCGGGTCGGTCGAGCTGATGCAGAAGCTCGGCCGGAAGGTGGTTGTTCTCTCAGCGACCCGCACGCCGTTCACGGAAGTGGGTGGTGAGCTCAAGGATGTGAATCCGATCGATCTCGGAGTCTATGCGGCGAGGGCGGCAATCGAGAAGGCGGGACTTCAGGATCGAACCGAGCTCATCGACCACGTCATTATGGGCAACGCCCAGCATACATCGCTGGACTCGCATTTTGGCGCCCGGCACGTGGGGCTCAAGGCCGGTGTCCCCTGGTCGAGCCGGGCTTTCACAGTCAACAGAATATGCTGGTCCGGCGGGGAGGCTTTGACTCTTGGGGCGAAGGAGCTGATCACCGGCGATTCGAAGCTGGTCCTGGCGGGCGGCTACGAGAGCACCTCGCAGTCGCCGCTTGTCACCTATGCGGCGGCTTTCGGATTCCAGTACATGGCGGGGTCAAGGACGTATTTCCTCTTCAAGGACGGCCTCAAAGATACGTACACCAACTGCGACATGATGGATACCGCGGAGAACCTGGCGCGTCGGTATGGAATAACGCGCGAGGAAGTCGATCAGTTCGCCCTGGAGAGCCAGAAGAAGGCGGCGGCCGCAAGGGAGAACGGCAATTTGGCGAAAGAGATAACTCCCGTCGAATTGCGGACCGGCCGAGGGGCCCAGGTGGTCCGGCACGACAGCCACATGCGTCTCGACACCACTGCCGAGGCCCTCTCCCGCATGATTCCGGTGAAGCCGAACGGGGTGACCACCGCGGGCAACGCAAGCGGCATTGTGGACGGCGGCGCGGCGATGGTTCTGACGACCGAGGAGTATGCGAATGAGCTCGGAATCAAACCGATAGCCGAGTTCGTGTCCTGGGCTGTGGCCGGAGTGGATCCGAACTACATGGGTATCGGCCCGGTGCCCGCGATAAGGGCGGCTCTCGATCGCGCGGGTCTTACTCTCGACCGGATAGACAATTTCGAGATAAACGAGGCGTTCGGCGCGCAGTACCTTGCCGTTGAGAAAGAACTCGGGCTGGACAGAAGGAAAGTCAACAAGTGGGGTGGGGCGATCGCGCTGGGGCACCCGCTCGGAGCAACCGGTGCCCGGCTCTCCATGGCGTCAATCTACCAAGGGGGCCTGGGCGTCGCGTCCGCCTGCATCGGCGGAGGACAGGGCGGCGCGCTGATTATCAAGAGCTATCTGGATAAGTGTTGAGATATATCCCGGCAAATGAGTTGCCGCACTGAGAGGCTTCAGAGCTCACATTAGCCTGCACCTTACCTGCAGTTATTGTATCCTGTAACTACTACCAATATGCGAGGCGAATAATGGCCAACCTGTTCTGGAAAAGAAAAAAAGAAACAAAAGCTCTTCTTTTGACCCCGTTCAAAACGGAGGAAGAGCTGGAAAAAGCCGTGTTTAATACGACTGAGCTTCATGAAGACCTTTTCCTTTTAAAGCGACAGGTCCGCGGAGGAAGAAAACAAGGCATCCCCGACATAATCGGTGTTGACCTAGATGGTAACATCTGCATTATCGAAATGAAAAACAGCCTTGTGGATGCTTCCATCATACCTCAAGTATTAGGCTACGCTCTTTGGGCAGAGACGAATCCCGACTCAATTAAATCTCTCTGGCTCGAATGTGACAATACACCTGAGAACATCAGTATTGACTGGGACAACCTTCAAGTGAGAATTCTGGTTATTGCACCCCAAATTCTGCCTTCGACACTGGATCTGGTTGATAAGATTAATTATCCGGTTGACCTTATTGAAGTAACAAGATGGCTGGAAGCTGATAACGAATTCTTACTAATCAACAAGTTAGAGCCGGAACGGAAAAAGAAGATTAAACCAATTGGGGGTATAGTTCCAGGTGAATGGGACAAGAAGTACAAGGAACTCTATAATCCGCAAAGCGTCGAATATTTTATGCAATATGCAGAAGAGCTGGACGAGTATGTCCGAAGCAAAGGCTGGGACCTCGATCTTAAGTACAACAGGTATTACTGCGTATTCAAAGCAGGGTTCTTTAACGCATTTGGAATTTATTGGATTGGATCTAAATCTTTCGGTTATTTTTTCAAAGTGTCGAAGCAGGATGTTCGCAAGACAAAAGTGCCTGAAGCAGGTTATGACGATACCTGGAAACAGGCATTCGTTCACATCGAACCCGGCAAAACGAAACTGGAGGACTATTCCTTATTATTTGAGCTGGCTTACAAGAGAATAGCTGGTGACTGAACGCAGGCAAAGAACCTCCTGTCCCAGCGATGTATTGCCGGACTACAAGGATTCTTGCTATGACAGAAAAAGAGCACACATGGGACGACGTTGAGATTCTGGTCGTCGGGGCCGGTACCATGGGCGCGAGCATCGCCCAGGCCTACGCTCAGAACGGTTTCACCGTCGGGCTTCTCGATATCTCCGGCGATATCCTCGCCGCAGCAACGAAAACCATCGACAGCGAGCTTGATGCCGCGCGAGGCCGCATCTTCAGCAATGACGAAATCGCCGCGATCCGCGGGCGAATTCTGACCACCACCGATTACGCCACGGCGTGCCGCGGACGGAATCTCAAGCTCGCCATTGAGACCGCCACCGAGCGGATGGACATCAAGCTCAAGATCTTCCGGCAGCTGGACGAGCTTTGTGCGCCCCATGTCGTCCTGGCTACGAACTCTTCATCGCTCGACATGAACCGGCTGGCCCAGGCCGTCCAAAGGCCCGACAGAGTCGTCTGGATGCACTACTTCTACCTGCCCCATAAGAACCGAGCCGGCGAAGTGGCGGGAACGGACACAGCGTCGCAGGAAAGCATCCGGATTGCCATGCACTACATGAAAATGGGCGGGAAGGTGGCGGCGCCGATCAGATCGAGCCGAAAGGGCGGAGCGGCCGACGTGCTTTTCGTGGCTCTGCTTCTCGAGGCGTGCCGGATGGTCGAGGAGGGTTTCCACAAGGCGGACATCGAAGAAGCCGGTCGGACTGCATTGAACATGCAGCTGGGGTTCCTCGGCCTGATGGACGCGACGGGGCTTCCCATCGGGCTTTACGCAATGAAGTCCTTTTCAGATGGTTCAGACCCTGATGATCCGCTGTTCAGGGTTTACGGGGACTTCTTCAAGCCGACCAGGGGGTTCGAGGACCTGGTGGGGAGTCTCCAGAAGGCTGAGAGCCCCGCCGCAGTACGTTGGATTCCGCCTGAGGGCCCGGGGAAGGGAAGCGGAGACACCGGGATTGTTCGCAAGCTTACTGAACGTTTCCTCGCAGTGACTTTCGTGACCGCTTTCGAGCTGGTCGAGTCGGGAATCATTACCGTGGAGGATTTTGAGGATCTGTCCAAGAACGCATTCCTCTGGCGGAAAGGGCCGTTCACCGTCTTCACAGAAACCGGAACCGCCGAAGCGTGGCGCATGGTCAGGGAGAGAGCGGCTCTGGCGGAGAAGCTTGGGCACCATTTCCCGATACCCAGGAGACTGAAGGCGCTCGGCGAGAAAGGGAAAGCGCTTGAGCTGGACGTAAACCCCGTTCAATACACGGTTGTTCCGGAAGCTCAGGCGGCATGGATCACCCTCAGCTCGCCGCAGACAGCCAACGCTCTTGATGATGTCGTCTTCGACCGGCTGGAGGAAGCGTTCGCAAGGGCGAACGAGGACAAGGAAGTTTGCTCGATCGTCTTCGACACCGCTCCGATCAAGACCTTCATCGCAGGCGCCAATGTGCCCAAGTTCATTGAGAAGATGGAGGCAGGGGATTTCGAAGGAATACGAACCGCGACAGAGCGCTGGCAGGACGTGTTGTTCCACAAGATGACCGGAACGGGGAAGCCGAAAGTGGCGATAGTCGACGGGCAGGCGTTCGGGGGCGGAGTCGAGACGGCGTTGGCATTCGCCTGGGACCCCGACAGCATTGTTATCGCCACTCAGAGGGCTTCATTCACGCTCCCTGAGACAAGGCTCGGAATCTTCCCCGGCCTGCGGGGCACTTTGATGCTGTCGCGGGTCATACATCGAACCACCGGCGACCCGGAACTGGCGGTGTCGATGGCCCGGTACTACATTCTGGCCGGCGGGACCCCGACGACATCTGCGAGGTTCCTAAGGTACTTCGGTCTGGCGGACCTCCTCGTGCCGTCGCACAGGAGGGACGACATTGCCAAAATGATCTGCAGGAAGATCGCCGACACCGGGTGGCCTCCACAAGCATCGTCCATGACCCTTGTGGACGGCGCACGAGAGATGATCGATAGCCTCCGGATCGAGGAGCTGCCGACCGATCTCACGCTGGACGAGAAGGAGGAGATACGCGTGATGAAGAACCTTTTCCTTCTCCCCGATGTCGTGCAGTCTTTGTATGCGTACGGCCGCAGGCAGGCTGAAATCTTCCATACGTCGCCGTGGCGCGAGCGTGCCCAGAGGATCGCGAACCGGGTCGCCACCAACTCTCCCAACGCGGTCTGGGTGTCCAATTGGCTCATCAGCAAAGGTTTTGCCGATTACATGAACGGTGTGGATGCCGATGAGTCCGCCCGCTACGAGCTTGAACAACACCTTGAGGAAGTCTTCCGACATCCCGACGCCATGATCGGCCTCAAGGCAATGGTCGAGCGCAAGTTCCCCGACTTCCCGCGAAGGTTTCCGTTCTAGAGGCGTGAGTGCTGGATTCGAAACGTGATTCAGTCGCGAGCCCGCTGTGGCCTACAGCCTCGAAACTCCAGAAATGGTCACTGGGAGAACTCTACCTATTTTCCCTGCATAAGCTGCCTCATCCTCTCATAGACAGGCTACCTGATTCACCTATCGACATTCATTTTGTTCAAAACGGCGTTGGACTTGAGAAACCTGATAAGGATTACTTCTATCTGTGCCCGGAGGTTTTCGTCTTCAACCTGCACGTATGCAGCTTTCTCCACGATGGGCTTCCTGAACCAGAATTTCTCTGAATACGTTTTTACCCGTTTGCCTATATTCTCGCTCTTGCCGACATATATTGGCCGATCGCTGATGTCATAGAAAACGTAGACCCCTGCGACCACAGGCAGCTCGTCCTCTACGTACGGGTCGAAGTCCGTGAACGGGCCGACGCCGGTCCCAGGAATCCCCGAACTGGCGGTCATTTCCCTTTCGATGGCGACAGCCAGCTGAGCCCCCAAAGCCCTCTCAAGAGCCTTGCGGGTTCTCTCTCGCGGGTTCGTAATCCTACCGGATTCGATGTTGTAGACCGCTGGTAAGCTCAGTTCTGCCTCTCTGGCAAGGTCCGCCACCGTCCAACCTCTTTCGTTCCGCTTTTCAGTTACCCACTGAGCGAGAGTACGTCTCTCCTCTGTTCTACCTAGGAGCTCCGTTAGCATGGCTCCCTGGTCACTGCTCGGCGTTGCTTTGCCAGTAACCCAGTGCGACACCGTTGCCTGCGATATCCCCAACATCATAGCCAACTGCTTCTGCTTGATTCCAAGTTGGGCTAGGACATCTAGAACCAACTGTCGTGCGCTTCGCTCTTTCATCATGATTCTCCTCCGAACAGAGGTCCCGGGTCCGATGCAACACACAGACGCGAGATCCCATCGGGAATCCCCGAGTAGGATAGGCCGCGAGCCACCTTGACTCACCTGCCTTCAACTAGATCATATCACATAGAGTCTTACGGCGTCCAGCACGCGCTCATCCACAGATCAACCCAGCCAGTGACCTACTCTGCCAGTCAAGAACAGCGCTACAGGAGCAGTATCACCGTTATTCTTGCACGTGCCGAACGCCCTTACGTTGGGGTTTTCTGTCACCGAGTCGGGGAGCGCACGTCCGTGTGTGAGGCGCCGAGCGTATTCGAGTGACCCGGGTCTGTGAGCTGCGTCTTACCTCAGCCCTCACCGGCACCTCTGAAAACGGCTTGCATCGGCGGCCGGTTCTGATGTACGCTTTCACAGGAGGAGTGAGATGACGTGATAACCGGTCAGTACTGCACTTCGGCCAATGTGCTGGGCAGGATTGACACCAGCGTAGGAACGATGCTCGCCGGGCGCGGGAAGCGTTGGGCGGATCACGCGGTCCTTGCCTACCGCGATGAAACCGGCAACTTCCGCCCGATATCCTGGCGTTCGTTCATGGATGATGTCGCCTCCGTCGCGGGGTTCCTGTATGAGAAAGGCGTCAGGAAGGGCGACCGAGCGGCCGTATTCAGCCCGAACAGCTACTACATGCTGGTCTGGGAGATGGCGGTGACCTCCATGGGCGCCGTCTCCGTGCCTATTTTCGCCGGTTACGACGCCAGGAAGGTGGACTTCATCCTGAGCCATGCGGAGCCGAAGGCGATCCTGGTGGACGGCCCCGCGAGGCTCGAGAAGGTCGAGGCATCCAGTATCGCGGGCTCAATCTCCACGATAGTCACGGCCCATCAGTCTTCGCACCTGCCCATGGACGATTGCCTGAAGGGCGGTTCACAGGACCTTTACCTCGGGCTTGTCAAACAGGTGAGACCCGAGGATGTCTGCTTTATCCAATATACATCGGGCACCACAGGGGACCCGAAAGGGGTCATGCTGACTCACCGGAACATCATGTCCCAGAGAAAGGGCATGTCCCAGGTCTGGGAGATAGCGTACAAGTCCCGATTCCTTTCCTACCTGCCCTGGCATCACTCGTTCGGGGGACTGTTTGAGAGGTTCGCGGCGCTTTATCATGGGGCGACGATCCACATCGAGGATTCCTTTGGAAAGGACATCAAGCGCCTGATTCACAATTGGTCGGAGGTCAAGCCCACGCAGTTTTTCAGCGTGCCGAAGGTCTATATCGCGCTTGTCACCGAGGCCCGGGCGAATCCTGAGACCCACCGGATCATCTTCCATCCCGGACTGAAGTTCGTGTTCACCGCGGCCGCGCCTTTGCCGAGGGACTGCGGCGAGTACTTCAAGGCCCAAAACGTTCCTGTGGTCGAGGGCTGGGGTCTCACCGAGACTTCGCCGCTTATCACTTTCACCACCCTCGGAAAGCAGCGCAAGGAGGGTTGCGTCGGCGAGCCCATCGCCGGCTGCGAGATCCTCATCGCCGAGGACGGGGAGATCCTTGTTCGCGGCCCGAATCTTATGAAGGGCTATTTCAAGGACAAGGAGCGGACGGAGAAGGTCATGGACGGCCTCGGCTGGCTGCACACGGGCGACCTGGGGGAGCTGGTCGACGACGGCCTGAAGATCGTCTGCAGGGTCGACGACCTCTTCAAGCTGAGCAACGGGGAGAAGGTGTCTTCCATGCTGGTCGAGAATTGCATGACCATAACGTCTCAGCTTGTCCAGCACGCTCTCGCGGTGGGTTCAGGCGAGAATTTCGTCTCCGCGCTCGTGTTTCTCAACCTGCCGAACCTCGAAAGATGGGCCGCGAAGAAAGGTAGAGGGCTTCCGGAAGGCTGGGAGCTCTCGAAAGATAAGGATATTCAGGAGCTGGTGGCTGGGGAGATCGCGAACAACATGGCGGAGTTCCAGCCGAAATATATGAGAGTCAAGGCTTTCGTGATCATACCCAAAGACCTGTCAATTGAGGCCGGAGAGCTGACACCCACAATGAAAGTGGTCCGCCATCAGGTGCTTGACAAGTACAAAGACTGGGTTGACGCCATCTACCGTCCGGCGGATCACCCGGACAAGCGAGCCCTCGTCGTAACGATTCAGTGAGAGGAATCAGCCATGTCAGAGCAAGGTTCAAAGACGGAGACAACCCAGGCCAGAGGGCTGGTGAGGAAGCTGGAATCGGCAAACGCGCTGAGAAGCGTCATGGGGGCGTATTTCAACGACCTGTTCGAGGCGGCCGGGACCGGCTCGCACAAGATCGGCTGGTGCACAAGTGTCGGGCCGGCCGAACTGCTTATCGCCTGCGGGTTTCGGGTGTATTTCGGCGAGAATCACGGCGCGATGCTGGGTTCTTCAAGGATGTCAACCGACCTGATTCCCCTGGCCAACGCGATCGGTTACTCGCCGGACATCTGTTCCTATCTTACCAGCGACATCGGCTCATTCCTCAAGGGCGAAACCCCCATGGCGAAGATGCCCGGCTATCATTTCCCCAGGCCGGATGTGCTGGTCTTCAACACCAATCAGTGCCGCGACGTGCAGGACTGGATGTATTTCTATCACAAGCATTTCAATGTTCCCCTCATCGGGATCAACACTCCCGTGAGGATCAAGGACGTCACCGAAGTCCATGTCGAGGCGATCGCGAAGCAGATCGAAGCTCTCGTCGAGCCCCTCACGGCCATATCCGGTCGGAAGTTCGATTATGACAAGTTCAAGGAAGTGGTCGGACTCTCCAGGAAACTGACCGAGAAATGGAAGGCCGTTCTGGAGGCCGCCGCCGCGATTCCCTCGCCGATCAACTTCTTCGATGCCACGATTCACATGGGTCCCGCCGTCGTGATGCGCGGCGAGAACCGTCCTATCGAATACTATGACACTCTTCTGGCTGAGCTCAATAAGTGCATCAAGGAGGGTGTCGGCAGCATACCCGAAGAGAAGTATCGGCTGTACTGGGAGGGGATGCCGATCTGGGGCAAGCTGCGGGCGCACTCGGAGCAGTTTGCGTCGCTCAAGACCTGCGTGGTTGCATCGACCTACTGCAACAGTTGGATATTCGAGGCTTTCGACCCGGAGGACCCGTTCCGAAGCATGGCCCGCGCCTATACCGAGTTGTTCATTGTCCGCTCCGACGAGTGGAAAGAGGGCTACCTTGAGCGGATGATCGAGGAGTACAAGATCGACGGCATTCTCTATCATGACGCAAAAACGTGCCCGAACAACTCCAACTGCCGGTACGGTCTGCCTCAGAGGCTCGAAAAGAAAACGGGTGTTCCGTACATAATAGTCCCCGGCGATTTGAACGACATGAGGCTCTATTCCGAGGAGCAGACCAGGATGAATGTTGAGGCATTCATCGAGCAATTGGCGCAGAAGTGAATCAATCGCGCTCCAATCCTGCAGGATGATGGCAAACGAAAAACTCTATTGCGGTGTCGACGTCGGCGCATCAGCGACCAAAGTCGTCTTGCTTGCCTCCGATTCCCGTCTTCTCGGCTACAATGTGACCCGTACCGGCGCCGAAGCCGCCACGGTCGCGGCGCGATGTCGCGATGCCATTCTCGATGAGCTTGGTCTCCAGGCTTCGAACATTATCCGCACCGGCTCCACAGGTTATGCAAGAGACGATGTGGATTTCGCCGATTTCACCCGGACCGAGATTTCATGTCACAGCAGGGGTTGCCTGCACTATTTCGCGGGCCCGTTTTCCATTGTCGATATAGGCGGACAGGACAACAAGATCATCAGGCTGAACGAGGAAGGCAAGCGGGTAGGCTTCAAGCTCAATCGCAAGTGCGCCGCCGGCACGGGCTCTTTCCTTGAGGAGATAGCAAACCTCCTCAATGTGCCGATTGAGGACTTGAGCGGACTTGCGGAGCAGGCTGAGAAGCCTGTGAAGCTCGGCAGTTTCTGCACGGTGTTCACAAAAACCGAGATACTGAGCAATTTCCGCAGAGGGGACCGGGTGCCGGACATAGTCGCGGGCGCGTTTGAGTCTGTGGTGCGCAGAATAACCGAGATGGATCCTCTCGATGGAGACATAGTGCTTACGGGAGGCGTTGTGGCTCATAATCCCTATATCGTGGGGGTTTTTGAGAGAACGCTGGGCAGAACGATGAGAGTGCCGCCGCATCCCCAGCTCACCGGGGCCCTGGGGGCGGCGCTTCTTGCGATGGAATCGGAGTCGGGGACGGCCTGACATCCCTCGCTTCCCTCATTGTCCGCCCTTTCCGGAGGATACGAGATGCTTGACGCGCTGTTCAAACCCAAAGCGATCGCTGTGATCGGGGCCACCAATAACCCGCTCAGCATCGGGCACATGGTCATGAAGAACCTTCTCGACCACGGCTTCAAGGGCGCCGTATTTCCGGTAAACCCCAAGTCGCCGTGCGTCATGTCGTTAAAGGCCTACAAGTCGGTTCTGGATATCCCCGACGATATCGACCTGGTGAACATCTCAATCAGGAACGAGCTTGTTCCCATGGCGATCGAAGAGTGCGGCAAGAAAGGGGTCAAGTTCGCCATCGTCCACACGGCGGGTTTCAGGGAGATCGGGGGCGAAGGCGTGAACCTCGAAAAGAAAATCCTCGAGATCGCCCGCAACTACGGTCTCAGGATCTACGGGCCGAATTCGCAGGGGATCGAGAATTCCGACGAGGCGGTGTGCGTCTACGCGAACTTCACTTTCACTCCGATGTCGCCCGGCAACATATCGATCCTTGCCCAGAGCGGCGGAGTGGGGGAGGTTCTGCAGCTTCAGCTCTTCCGGAAGGGCGTCGGTATACGGATGTATGCCGGCTACGGCAACGAATGCGACGTCTCGATGAGCGAGATTCTCAGGTATTACGGGGAAGACCCGGGCACGAGGGTTATCCTCCTGCACATCGAGACCTTGAAGGACCCGATCGGATTCCTTGAGGCCGCCGGGAAGATAACCCGTGAAAAGCCGATTCTGGCGCTCAAATCAGGCAGGACCACCGAAGGGCTCAAGGCTGTGTCATCGCATACCGGCACGCTGATGGAGAAGGATGTCACGACCGACGTCATATTCAGAAAGGCCGGGGTTCTGCGGTTCGATACTCAGGACGAGATGATCCAGACCGCCCTCGCCCTCTCCGTCCTGACCGAGCCCAAGGGCAACCGGGTGGCAATGATCACCAACACCGGGGGGCCGGGAATCCTGGCGGTGGATGAGATCATCTCGGCGGGACTGGAAATGGGGAAACTCGATACTCAGACCATGTCCTTCCTGCGCGAAAAGCTGTATCCGGAAGCCACGGTGACAAACCCGGTGGATGTTCTCGCGACCGCGGTTCCCGAGCAGTACGGGGCCGCGATCGAGGCATTGATGAACGATCCCGGCGTTGACTCCATCTTGATCAGCTTTATCACGGCCAAGTTTGTTGACGTGGACGGTATCGTTGCCACTATGGCTGACTGGGGCAAGAGGGCCGTCAAGCCGCTTATTTGCGTGATCATGACTGTAGAGGATGAGTCCAGGCTCATCCGGCCTATACGCGCGGGGGGAGTTCCCGTCTACGAATTCCCGGAGACAGGCGCGCGAGTGCTTGTCGGCATGACGAAGTACGGAGCGATACGTCATGCGCCCGAGCCTGAGTACAGGACATTCGAGGTGAACAAGGCGGAAGCCGGTGCGATCTTCGACGGTTGCCCCGAGGGCTACATCGCTCAGGCGGACGCCTTCGCAGTCCTGGCCGCATATGGAATCCCCGCAGCGAATACCTTGAAAGTCGTCGATGGGGCCGGGCTGAAGGCTGCGGCGCGAAAGCTCAAGTTCCCTGTCGTGCTGAAGGTGGACTCTCCTGAGATCGTACACAAGTCGGAGGCCGGCGGGCTGGTCATCGGCATTCCGGACGAAGTCGCACTGGACGAGGCGTTCGATCGGATGACCCGGCGGTTCAAGGGCATCGGTGCGGCATTCGTTGTCCAGGAGCAGCTTGGCGAAGCAGTCGAGACCATCATTGGGATCAACAACACCGAAGGGATCGGGCCGATCATCATGTTCGGGCTTGGGGGAATATTCGTTGAGGTAATGAAGGATGTCCAGTTCAGGCTGGCGCCGCTCTCCAGGCAGGATGCGGATGAGATGGTCCGCTCGTTGAAGGGTTTCCCGATTCTTCAGGGCGTGAGGGGCACCAGCGGTGCCGATATCGACAGCTTGACGGACATCCTGCTCAGGGTGTCGCAGCTTGCCGCCGACTTCCCTCGAATCGAAGAGATGGACCTCAACCCGGTTTTCAGTTTCGGGCCGGGTAACGGCTCCAGGGTCGTCGACGTGAGGCTGAAGCTTGGGCCGAGATGATCGGCAGTAACACCTCAGCCGCCTGCAAGCGAATCTTCGTCCGCCGCGGCGGACGGGGACTCGCTCAGCTTGTGGGCGGCACCCGGACGGCTCATCAGCCCCTATGCCATATGACATGTGAATCAATTCGCGGATGCGCCCATGGAATCGCTGCGTTTGACTTTCCCGTAGGCGGTGAATAGAATTTGGCTTCCCTTGGGCCGCAATCGATCTGAATGCGGTGGAAACAAGCCGATGTCGGAGCCGTTGAAAACGCATTACGCAATAGTCGGGGCCGGTATCGCCGGCGTCGCAGCCGCGGAAGCCATACGCGAGATCGATTCGGTCGGGGCGATTCTTCTCATAAACGGCGAGGCCGTCCAACCCTACTGCAGGCCGCTGATTGTGGAGGTGCTGAAGGGTGAGAGATCCCCTCCGGACATACGGCTTCGCAGGCCCGAATGGTTCACCGAGAAGAATATCTCACTTGTCACGGGCAGTCCCGCGGTCGGGCTGGACGCAGGCCGCAAGCGACTCGATTTGAAGTCGGGCCGAACTGTCGAGTGGCGGAAGCTGCTTGTGGCGACCGGCTCGAGGCCCGCGATCCCGCCGATCAAGGGCCTGGATGATGTAGCCTCCTTCACGCTCGCGGGCCAGGATGATGTCGAGAGTCTGAAACCCCGATGCAAACCCGGCGCGAAGGCTCTCCTGGTTGGAATCGGCCTGGTCGGACTTCAGGCGATTACCGCGTTGACGGAGCTCGGGGTCGAAGTGACGGCGGTCGAGTTGATGCCGAAAATTTTGCCGGTGATTCTCGATGCCGTTGCCGCCGGATATGCGCAGAGTAGACTTGAGGAGCATGGCGTCGAAGTGCATGTCGGCACCGCCGTCGGGGAGGTCAGGAGGGCTGCGGAAGAGGACCGGCCCTATGTTGCCGTCACGGACAAGGGCGCGAGCATACCGTTCGATTTCATTATCGTAGCGGCAGGCATGAAACCCGACCTGTCCCTCCTGGACGGCTCGGGCATTGAGACCGACCGCGGGATCAGGGTCGCCCCCGACCTCCAGACCAGTGTCCCCGATGTGTATGCCGCGGGCGACGTGACCGAATACAGCGACTGGATCGAGGGTCGCCCGGAGGTCCATGCCAATTGGGTCAATGCCTATCATCAGGGCCGGATAGCCGGCGTCGGCATGGCGGGCGGAATCGCCGAGCCGTACCAGCCTGTCCACCTCAATTCCCTGGACGTGTTCGGGCTGCCTTTCATCACAATCGGGGCGAGCCGAATCGACAACCCGGAAGGCGCAGAGGTCTTGGTAACCGAGTCGCCCTCTCGTCCCGCCTACACTCGCTTTGTCGTCAGGGACGGCAGACTGATCGCTGCGACATTCATTGGAGATGTCGATCGGGCGGGAGTGTTTCACTACCTCATCCGCGAGAGGATCGAAGTTGCCGACATTGTCCAGGCGCTCTTCGAACAGGGGCTTGAGGGCATGGAATTCCTGTACAAGCTGCACGAGAAGACTGTCCGCGGTGATGTGGAATGGGCTGCTTCGATGGGCCTCATCGACTTCTTCGAGAAGGACCCGAAGCACACCCGCTGGGGCGGTAAGGAGGGCGCTGAGAGACGGGACGCGCGATGAGTTCGATCGGAAAAATAAGGTCTCGAACGGCTCTGGTGGATCTGACCCATGGAACGGTCACGTATGAGGACACGCCCCCAGGGGTGGTTCGAGGCTATCTCGGAGGCCGCGGACTCAATGTCGCATACCTGTACAGAATGCTGCCCGCCGCGGCGGGCATCGATCCTCTCTCACCCGACAATGTCCTCATAGTCGGCGCTGGGGCGCTTACCGGCACCGGCTGTCCCAACTCGAGCAGATTCAACATTACCGCCAAATCGCCTGAATCGAACATCCTTGGTGATGCCAACTGCGGCGGGTTTTTCGGTCCAAAGCTGCGGTGGTCCGGGATCGACCGCATCATCATGACCGGTCGAGCTCCGAAGCCGGTGTTTCTCAGGGTGGAGGACGGCTCCGTCAATATTGAGGACGCGACGGCCTACCGGGGGATGGACATCATCGAGGTCCAGGCCGCATTGCGGAGGGATGTCGGGCCTTCTGTCGAGTCCATTTGCATCGGTCCCGCAGGTGAGAACATGGTTCGATTCGCCTGCGTCATGACCGGCGTCAAGAATGCCGCCGCAAGGGGCGGAATGGGCGCCGTTATGGGCAGCAAGAACGTCAAGGCCGTCGTAGCCGCCGGGGGCGACGGGATTGAGATTGTCGATCCCGACGGGTTTCTCAAACTCTGCGAGCAACTTAAGGATTACCTGAAAGACTCCTTGATAGTCAAGGTCCTTGGCAGGGTCGGGACCCCGCTGCTTTACGAGGTCAGCAACCATCTCGGGGCCATCAGGACCAGAAACAGCCAGGACAGCTCGTTCGAGAGCACGCTTGATGCCGAGGTCGTCCACCGGTATGTGGCCAAGATGATCTCGTGCCATTCATGCGTTGTGCACTGCCGGCATCGCAACATCTTAGAGGGCGAGGGACCGGAGTACACGACGATCGGGCTTCTCGGCGCGAATCTCGGCATTGCCGACACTGCGAACGTGATCCGGCTCAACAACCTGGTCAACCGTCTCGGGCTCGATGTCTCGTCGACCGGCGGCATCATCTCGTGGGCGATCGAGCTGTATCAGAGAGGCATAATCGATGATTCGATAACCGGTGAGCCGCTGAGATTCGGAGACTATGACCTTGCCGTTCGTCTTATAAACAAGATCGCAGGTCGGGAGGGGTTCGGGGACGTACTGGCGGACAGCTCGCAGGCGGCGGCGAAGCTCAACGACCCTGAGCGGAAGTATCTCACGGCAATAAAGGGCCTGCCTCAATCGGACCCGCACGACGTGCGCTACATCAAAGCCTTCGCGCTCGGAATCGCCACGGCCTCCAGGGGAGCGGACCACCTCCGGAGCCGCCCCACCATCGAGGTCTTCGACCTGCCGGCTGAACTGCTCCGCGAGATTTACGGAACCGATGTCAACCGTGACCCGACCGCCTACGATACGAAGGAGATCGTCGTCTCGGTCCATGAAGACATATATGCAGTCGTGGACGCCGTCGGTATCTGCAAGTTCGTCTGTCACGGCTTCAACAGCCCGAAGCTTCTCAAGTACGAGCATTTCTCGCAGCTTCTGGAAAAAGCATTCGGGGCGACGTTCTCGGTTGAGGAGCTCAGGGAGATCGGGCGGAGGATGGTCGACCTTGAAAGGGCGTTCAACAACAGGGAAGGCGTGTGCCGACCCGACGATACCCTTCCCCGCCGCTATTTCGACGAGCCGCTGCCTCACGGTGTGGCCAAGGGGCATCATATCGACCGGGAGAAATTCCGCGGAATGCTCGACAGATATTATCGCCTGAGGGGCTGGGACGATGAAGGGCGGGTTCGCCCGGAGCGGATCGCCGAAATCATATCCCCGTGGTCCGCCGGGGGGGACGATTCATGAGGCGGATATACACGAATCACTTGCTTTGCTCCGGGTGCCGCGCGTGCAGCGTGGCCTGCGCGATCGCCCGTTTCGGCATCGCGGACGACTCCCGCGGGGCAATACAGATACTGAGAGACCCTGTTGAAGGCTATGAGTATCAGGCCGTGTGCAGACTGTGCGAGAATCCTGAGTGCGTGGCCGCATGCATGGCCGCCGCGCTTTCAAAGGAGCCCGCCACGGCGGGACGTATTCTGTTCGACAGGGATAGATGCGTCGGCTGCTGGATGTGCGTCATGGTCTGTCCCCACCGCGGGATAGTTCCAGATCGTAAGGCGGATAAGGCCATAATATGCGACCAGTGCGTTTCTCGAGACGGACCGGCTTGTGTCGCGGCTTGCGCCACTGCCGCGATAGTCTGTGTCGATGTCGAAGAAGAGGCGAAGGTTGGAACTTGAGATAGACTCGGCGCCTGTCGTCCGAGACGGGACGACGATTTCGCCGGGGCTCTGGAGGACCAAATGCCGGGAGAACAGTTCACCGTCGGGGCTGTCGGCGTAGGGCCGGTCGGCACTATCATGGCTGCTTGGCTTGCCGAGGCCGGAGCAAACGTTGTCGTAGCCGACATCCCGGCACGGATTGCTCAGGTGAGGGAATCCGGCCTCCAGGTGCGATGGTTTGACAGACATCTGGGGCATCGAGTCGGGACCGTCGATTCCGTCAGGTCGCTCGCCGAGGTCGAGCCCGACTGCATCTTCATAGCAACCAAGGCATGCATCTTGAAAAGGATAATGCCGGAAGTCTCGGAGGCCGCCGGCGCGCACTCGCTCGTCTTGAGCGTCCAGAACGGGGTCGGCACGGAGGACGAGATAGCGCGATACGTTCCTGCCGAGAACGTGTGTCGAATGGTTGTCAACTATGCGGGCGGCTGCGCTGAAGACGGGGAGGCGCATATCAACTGGTTCAAACCGCCGAATTTCCTCGGCCCGTTCAGGGATCGCGAGGAGCCAAGGCTGGCGCGGCTGGTGGAAATGCTCAACTCCGCGGGGCTGACATCGGAGATGGTCGATTCGGTCACCATCAAGAAGAAGGCGTTCCTGAAGACGATCCTGAACTCGGCGCTCATGCCGATTTGCGGCGTGATGGGCCTCACGATGAAAGAGGCGACGGACGGAAAGGCGACGCGGCGGCTCGCGGAAAACCTCCTCAGGGAAGGATTATCCGTCGCCGAACGGCTCGGCTACGACTACGGGGAGGGTATCCTGGAAAAGTGTTTCGGCTACCTCGAAACCGGCGGCGACCATCATCCGTCCATGTCAATCGACCTGAGAAACAAGCGACCTACGGAGATCGATTTCATAAACGGCAAGATTCTTGAGATCGGCCGGAGATTCACCGATCTCGACATGAGCGTGAACCGCGTGATGGTTTCCCTGGTAATGGCGCGGGAGATCATGAACGGCACCCGTGCACCGGATGAGATTCCGGATTTCGTGTTGGAGAAGTAATCGGGGCAGGGGAGTGAGGTGTACGCTCAGATCCGAGGGTCGGAATCGATTTCCGGATGCATACCAGGCACGGTCGGGTGCATTGGGCACTTGATTTCGTAGTCAGACCTCACCCCCCTGGCCCCCTCTCCACAATTGTGGAGAGGGGGAGGGGGGTGAGGCGGATAATCAATTACCGGATGCACCCGCACAGTCGCTGCGTTGCATTTGCAGTGCGGTTCGACGATAATAAACCGCCCCTCACAGCATTTTCGGGGTGGCTTCATGATCCTAAGAACTCAGCGGGAGGACCTACCGATGGCGGTGGAAACGAAGAGCATGGAGTATCCGAAGCCCAGGCGCAAGGCGCCCGGCCTGTTCGAACCCAAAGACCCCTCTCAGTTCAGCTTCGAATTCATCAAGTATGAGAAGAAAGACGGCATCGCGAGGGTCATTATCAATCGTCCACAGGTGTACAACTCGTACAACCTCAAGACCCTCCGGGAGATGACCGAGGCGTTCGATGACGCCACGATCGACGACAGGATCGGGGTGCTGGTACTTCGCGGCGAGGGCGACAAGGCGTTCTGCACCGGC
>Ga0315294_10000724_pt1 | contig 35661 bp, 25 predicted proteins | sample YL17G13_40_MG_FD_203626 | JGI IMG/M metagenome (GOLD analysis project Ga0315294, IMG submission 203626) | Sediment microbial communities from Yellowstone Lake, YNP, Wyoming, USA - YL17G13_40 | ecosystem: Environmental > Aquatic > Freshwater > Lake > Sediment | place: USA: Wyoming | collected...
CCCGCACGATGCGCCGCGCATGCTCCGCCACTTGCTCCTCGTGCGTCACCAGCAGGATGGTAATGCCCTCCCGGTTGAGGTCCTGGAACAGGGCCAGCACCTCCTGGCCAATGCGCGTGTCCAGATTGCCGGTAGGCTCGTCGGCCAGGATGAGCGAGGGCCGGTTGATGAGGGCGCGCGCGAGGGCGACCCGCTGCTGCTCGCCGCCCGACATCTGCGTCGGCCGGTGATGCTCGCGCCCCGCCAGTCCCACCCGGACCAGGACCTCCCGGGCCCGCGCGTGCGCGTGGGGCTGGCCGCTGTAGATCGTCGGGAGCATGACGTTGTCGAGCGCGGACATCCCCGGCAGCAGGTTATAGGACTGGAAGACGAAGCCGATGCGGCGCAGGCGCAGGGCGGAGCGTTGGGCGTCGTTGAGCCGCGCCACGTCCTCGCCCGCGAGCAGGCAGCGCCCGGCCGTCGGCTGCTCCACACAGCCGAGGATGTTCAAGAGCGTAGTCTTGCCGGAACCCGAGCGGCCCATGATGGCCACCATCTCGCCCGCGGCCACCTGCAGATCCACGCCGCGCAGCGCGGCCACGTCCACCGTGCCCGCGCGGTAGATCTTGGTCAGCCCCTGTGCCTCGACGACGTTCATTGCCCCTTGCCCGCGCCTTTCTCCTGGGGCCGTGTGGGGTCGGCCATCGCCACCACCTCCGTCGGGGCCAGGCCCGCGCGGATGACCACCGCCACGTCGCTGCGCTCTCCCACTTCGACCTCGCGCGGGGCGAAGCCCCCGTCGCGCCGCACGTAAACCAGGCTCTTGCCCCCGCGCTCGAACACGGCCTCCAGGGGCACGTACAGCGCGTTCGGCAGCCGCTTGACGATCAACCGCACCTTCGCGTTCAGCCCCGGCTTGAGGCGCCCCGGGCGGTCCTGTTTCACCTTGACCCAGATGTCGACCACGCGCTTGTTGGGCTCGGCGGTGGGGTCCTCCCACATCCCCACCTCGCGCGCGACCGCCGACACGGTGGTAACCGTGCCGGTGAACTCACGCCCCGGCAAAGCCTCGAACTCGATCTCGGCCGGCTGCCCCTTCCACGCCGAGGCGATGTCGGTTTCCCTGATGCGGCTCGTCACTGACATGTTCTCGCTGCCCGAGATAGTGCCCAGGGACATACCCGATGACACCTGGTCGCCCTCGCGCCAGGGACGGCGCTCCCCTCCCTGGTAGTTGGTGAAAACGGTGACCACGCCCACTGCGGGCGCGAGCACGGTGGTGTCCCTGAGGGCGACGCGTAGCTTCTCCAGCTCCCTGGCGGCCATCTCCGCCCGCTTCTCGGCTGCGGTCACCTGCTCCTCGATGCGCGTGCGCGAGATTTCCGCCTTGCGCTCGGCCGCCTCCACCGCGGTCTGCTTCTGGCGCAGCTCCGAGGCGATTTCCCGCCGGCTTAGCTCCAGGGCCTTCTCGCTCTGCTGCACCTTGAACTGCTGCGCCTCGTAGGTCGCCTGGCTGATATCGGCCGCGGCGGCGGGAACGTAGCCCTTGTCGGCCATTCGCCGCTGGCGTTCATGCTCCAGGCGCAGGCGCTCCAGCTCGGCGCGGTCGAATGTCAGTTGATCCTGGGCCTGCTGCACGCGCACCCGGTTCGACTCCTCCCACAACTGCAAGTCCTTGCGCGCCTGCTCGACCGCCCGCCGGTCGTTCTCGTAGTCCTGGGTGGCGCTCTCGCGGGTCTTGTCGATTTCCTCCCGGGCCTGCTTGAGGCGCAGCTCCGCCTCCTCCTTGCTTTGCTCGAGATCGCGCGCCTCGATGCGGCAGAAGACATCGCCCGCCTTGACGTGAGCCCCGTCGGGCACCAGCATGGTCAGCTTGCCCCGCGCCTCGCCGGTGCGCACGGTAACCGCGTCATCGCTCTGCAGCGTGCCCCCCACCGCTAGACTGACCACGAACTCGCCGCGGGTCGGCCTCGCCACCTCCACCGCGGGGCCCGCCTTGGGCGGCGACAGCGCGCGCCACGCCCACGCGCCGCCGCCCGCCAGCGCGAGCGCCACTAATCCGCCTATGACGCGTCCCTTGCTCACAGCTTGCCTACCCCGGCAGATCCTGCGTGATATCCTCGCCCAGCGCCTGGCGTATGCGCACCGCGGTCAGGAAGTACTGCACCTGCTGCTGCAGCAGCGAGCGCTCGGCCTCCACCAGGCGATCGTCGGCGTCGAGCACCCGCAGGTAATCGCTCAGCCCTTCGTCGTACATGCCCTGGGCTTGCTCCCGGTTCTTGCGCGCGAGCGCCAGCGCCTCTTCGCCGATGGCGATGCTGGCCTTGACACTATCGGCCGCGCGCACCAGGCGCTGCACCTGCTGGGCAACGCTGTCGCGCGCCGCCGTGATCCGCTGCTCGAGCACGGCAGTATCGCGGTCCACCCGCTGTTTGTCCTCGGCGAGCGCGCGATCCCGCAGTGGCACTTCCACCCGCAGGCCGCCGAACCAGCCCGTGCTGTAGGTCTGGCCGCCCAGCGTCTGCCCAGCGTCGTTGACGCCCACCGACGCGATGAGGTCGGGCCGGGCACTGCTGTAGGCGATAGTGCGCGCCGCGTCGGCGTCCTCCAGGTCGAGGTTGAAGCGTGCCAGGTCCGTGCTGTTGGTGAGTGCGGTGCGAACCAGCGCCGGCTCGGCGTAATCCTGCGGCGAATAGGCGATAGGCGTTGTCAACTGCGGGGTCGAGCCGGCCAGGAACCCCATGTCGAGCAGCAGCCGGTCCATCGCGTCTTGATACGCCTGCTGCTGCCGTATCACGCTTTGCTTGGCTCGCTCCCAACTGAGTCGCGCCTGGTCGACGTCGATCTCGGCGACCTGGCTGACCCACTCCTCGCCGGGCTGCTGCAAGCCCTCACCGCTGAATTTCATGTAGTTTATGTCGTAGAAGCGTTTCGCGCGCTCCACCGTTCGCTGTGCGATCTCGATCTCGCCGCCCGCGAGCAGCACCGAGAAGTAATCGTCGATTATGGTAAGCGCAAGCGCCTGGCGGGCATCGTAGAACGAAAGTCGCTCCCCCGCCAGCGCCGCCCGCGTCCTGCGTACACGCTGCCACGTGGCAGACGCCAAGCCGGCTCCGCGCAGGAGTGGCCGCTCATAGGTGACATTAAGTGCCGGCCGCTGGGTCAGCAGGTCGCCGAAGACGTCCTGGGCGCCGGTGCCGACTCCGAACTGCACGGAGTCGCCGCCGAAGCGCTCCCAGCGTACCGATGCCGACGCCGAGTGATCAGCATCCGTCTCCCCGTCCACCGGCCGCTCTTGCCTCGTCTCCGCGGTGGCGCTGTAGAAGAGGCGTTGGTCGGCGACCCACAGCCCTTGCCGAGCGTTGACCAGCGCCTGCTGGGTCTGGCGGAATGCGGCGTTGTGGCGAAACGCGAGCCCGATGGCCTCTTTCAGGCTCAAGGTCGCCGGGGCCTGCGGCGAGGCCGTCGGCGTGAGGTCGATCGACTCCGGCTCGACCGACAGCACCCGCTCCCACATCTCGGCCGGGAGTCGCCCGAGACCCGTGGTGGCGCCGCTCGGCGAGTCGGCGGCGCGGGCAGACGTCACTGCAGCAAGTAACACCCCGACAGCAATGCAGATTCTCATAGTATCCCCGACCCGGTGTCGCCTCACGGCGGTGGACCTGGAATGAAAGTGCAGTGCGGGCGGGGACTGTCCCTACGTGGACTGTACCCGCCCGGCAGGGGACAGTCCCCATTCGGGGACAGTCCCTCCGACGCGCTCACACGCGCACCAGTGTTTGACTTCTGTCTGACCGAAAGGGTTTCCTGCCCAGGCGGCGGGCGCGTTGTAGGATGTCAGCCGGAAGGGGACGTCTGGAGGGTTACATCGCCACGGTAGGGGCATGGCATGCCATGCCCCTACTATCGGCCACCGTCCTGGTTGGGGCGAACGCCGGCATCGAACAGCAACAGGTGCGCGCTCCACGGCGCGACGTCGGGAACCACGACGCGCCGATAGTCGGGCTCCGACGCCGGCTCGGTGGACAGCGCCCGCGCCGCGCCTGCCATGGGCACGTGCTCGACCTCTCCCGTTGCCATCCGCACCACCAACGCCAACTCGGGCTGCGGATCGAGCGAGGCGTTGAGCACAATCACGGCTTGCCGTCCCATCGCTCCCGCGCGCGCCCACAGGACCACCTTGGCCAGGCTCTCCACGACCGCCGGCAGCCGGCCGCGGCTCAGCCACCGCGCCAGCGCCCGATACTGCCAGATCTTCGCGGCCGAGTCTGTGAACGACCACGGGTAGTAGCCCGCGACCGCCACGCGCCCGCCCTGCGGGTTCTCGTAAATCGAGAGGCACGGCCCGAGATCGCCGCCGAGGTAGTCCGTCAGGCGCGACAGTATCTGCACGCGCTGCGCGCAGGGCTCGAGCGCCCGGGCGGTCTGCTGCCAGAACGACTGGCGCGCGTTGCGCATCCACCCGGCTGCGGGCGCATTGAGCGGGTGCTCGGTCAGCACCTCGATGGTATCCGCCTCGAACGACGCGCCCGGCCGCACGCCCGCCATTTCGCCCAGCCCGAGATCCCACAGCACCTCGAGCGCCTCCGCGTCGAGCAGCACCCCGCCGCGCAGCATCAGCTCCAGCTCCTCGCGCGGGAAGGCCAGCGGCATGCGCCCCGACAGCGCGGTCATCGTCGCCCCATCGCGACTGTAGCACAGCGGCAGCCCCAATTCGCCGAGCGCGTAAGGCGCGTTGAGGAAACGGCCCGCAAGGCCGCCGTCGAACCACGACCCCGGATCGCCGTTCACCGTCCACAGGTCGCCGTTCCAGGCGGGCCATATCCCGAGCACCCGCGACCGACCCAGCTCCTCATGCAGGCGCTTCAGGAATGGGCGCGCCTGGGCGATCCGATCCCTGATCGGCCGCACCTCGTCCAACGCCGCAGCGCCCTGAGGCAGGAGGTTGAAGGCGGCGCCGGTGACCCCGGCGGCCATGTAGGCGGCGCTTTCCAGCACCGTCGTCACCGCGCTCTTGCGCAGGACGTGGTACGGGAAGTTCTCCACCTCCGACTGGATGACGGTCACCCAGTGCGGCAGCGCCGCCGCCTGGCGGCCGAGGTCATGGGCCTTGCCCACCAGGCCCATCAGGGTGTCGTCCCAGTAGAACCCGCCGCCGGGGCGCCAGCGCACGGGGGCGCCCTCGGGCCCGGACAGCGTTTCGGCCCAGCGACGAAATGCGTAGCCTTCATAGAAGCGATCGCCGGTCATGAAGCCCAGCTCCAGCCCGGGGCGGGCGGCGTGCGCCGCCTGCTCGATGATCGCGTGCAGGCGATCAATGGTTCCGCGGTTGTGCTCCAACCATGCCCGGCGCAGCTCCAGGCGCTCCGGGGTGGGCGGGCCTTCCGCCGCGGCCACCCACGACGTTCCGAGCCCCTCGACTACACTCGGGGTAAACTCCGCGAGGTTACGGTTCCCGCGCCCCAGCTCCTCGACGAACCGCTGCACGCAGCGCGAGCAGAAGCACGCCGCCGCGATGGGCGCGTGCCCCATGAGACGCACGTCGTCGTCAATCCACACGAAGTCCGGCTCAGCCTGGGCGAAGGCCGTGTAGATCGCGCGCACGTACTCCTGGAAGCAGGGATCCTCGGGGCAGTAGCAGCCGCGGCACTCGCGGCCGCGGGGATCGGTCACTCGCTGCCACGGCTGGTCGAGGGAGCCGGGCAGGTTTTCCTCGTGGTGGCCCATGGTGGCCAGGACGTTGATGCCCGCCCGGTAGCCTCGGGTTCGCGCCTGCGCCATCACCGCCTTGAGCCGATGGGCGCGCTCGAGCATGAGCGGCAGCGGCGCCGGTGGATGCGTCTCCGACGTGAAGAACGCCAGCTCGTCGAACGTACCGGGCGTCTGGGCCAGCCAATCGAACAGGCGCCTCAGTTGCTCGTCATCGGTCCAGTAGGGCACATGAACGCGCAGGGCAGTGACCATGGGCAGCCTTCTCCTAGAGCTTATCATTACCCACTTCTTGCTCGACGGAGCCGGGGGAGAGGGAACCGGCGGCGTGCGGCGCACATGCCGGGCGCGACCTTCATAAGGTCGCGTGCTCCCTCGCGCGCTCATGGAGCGCGCGCCCGGGCCAGAAGAGGTAGGGGCAAGGCATGCCTTGCCCCTACCTCTGAAGAACCCTCTCGTGAGGCAGATGTGGGTAATGCTAAGCCCTTAAAGCGGCACTCCCGCACCCGGATGTGGGCTTTCGAGGGCGTTCCCTACAGTTCGCTGCCGAAGGAGAACGCGCCTCTTGCTGTGCATCTTTCGCTCGCCGCGCCTCGGCTTGGTGTAGGGGCAAGGCATGCCTTGCCCCTACTCTTGCCTGGGCCGCACGGGCAGGGCCGGGCGGGGACAGTCCCTGCGGGAGCGCCAAAACTGCGCTCCCAAAGCAATGTGACAACCGCAGCCCGTGTGCACCCCCGGCGGATCGGACTGCTCCACCAACGCTTCCAGACGCCCGCGGTTCGTGCAATCATGGACACGCGGCACGGACCAGAATCCCGGGATGGAGTTTCTAGAGAGGACACCGCGCATTGCGCGCTGTCAAGGGAAATAAATAACCTGTCCCCGTTTTTCCCGTGTTATTGCGCGGTTGCGCGCCCGCGGTTAACACGCCAGCCACTGTCGGTGCGAGCCGCCGCCAATGTCCACCTGTCAACCCGCGACTTCTGGGAGGGCGTGGTATAGAGCGTGAAGAAAATGTATTTGGCGTTTTTCTCCAACTGGTCGGTCCGGAGTGAAACGTAGATCAAGTGTCCTGGTGGCTCCACTGTCGAGACCCATGCCACGAACGTATCCTAGGCGTCTCAGCCTGCTCACGCTCAGTGAGCATAGCGTACATCTCTTTATAGTCCCGGGCAGCCCACGCACCATAGAACCGCTTGGCAAGGTCAGTAATCGCGCAGGCTACTTGCTGCTGAGCAGTCGATAGCCAGCCTATCGGCGCGCACAGCCCTACAGGGCTGGCAACACGCCAGCCCGACGGTTCCCTCTCAAGGCAGACAACGGGGCCCTCTTTTTCCTTAGCTGGGCGGCTATCCGCTGCCCAATAGCAGTGGGTTCCCACTCGGGCGCGATCCCCGTCAACAGCAACTAGCTTGGCCTGGATCCTCAGCCGCTCGATCCCGATGGTGGCTCCGCCGAACGCGAGTCTGGCGTACTCCAGAGGAAAAGCTTCCTGCATTGACGCCGTCCATAGCGCGTAGGCTGCATCCACCTGCCCGCGGTTCAGGGCGTTGACTTCCGCAACCGCTACGGCTACGGGGTTGCTCGTGCGTGCGTCGGGTCGGAGTTCCGGCTGTGACGCGTTAGCGCCGTCCGCCGCGAGCAATCCAAGAACCGCGCATAGTGCGAGATATGCCCCGAGTGAAACCGGCACGGTCCGACATGATCCGACGCGTGGTACCTTAGCGCTCATAGTGTCCTCCTCTAGCACAAACATGCTCTGGAGGGAATTGGGAGAATTGGGGGAGAATTGGGGACAGGTTATTCATTTCCCTCATTTCCACTCCCCATCGGCTTGCGCCCGCGCTTGCCGGCGGTCAGGCTGCGGCCAGCGAATCCTCACGGCCCAGCACGGCCAGCAGGTGAACGTGATTGCTCATCAGGCAGTACGCCCAGATGCGCAGGTCGTATTCAGCCGCGTACTCCTGCAGCCACCGGCGGTAGGCGTTGCGCTCCTCGGGCGCAAACAACACCTCCTCACGCCGGTTGCCGCGATGCGTTACGTGATACGCATGTCCAGGGACGACGATTCGGGCGAACCGTGGCATCGGTCACAGCATAGGCCGCGCATTGCGCGCCGTCAAGGGAAATAAATAACCTGTCCCCGTTTTGCCCGTTTTCCCCCCAGGGACGACGATTCGGGCGAACCGTGGCATCGGTCACAGCATAGGCCGCGCATTGCGCGCTGTCAATGGAAATGAATAACCTGTCCCCGTTTTGCATGAGCGCAGCCGAAGGGGCTCAGGATGACACCGGCCCTGCTTGGGATAGGCTCTCAACGAAAGATCACGCGGTTCTGGGGCGGGTAGCTGTCGCGCGAGACCAGCTCCCGCCCGTGGGCGCCCGACAGGAAGCTTCGATACACGGCCACCTGGTAGCCAGGCCGGCCGCGGATGAAGGTTCGCCGCTGCGCGGCCGCGGGGCGCACCACGACCGCCGGCGGCACCACCGCCAGCACCTCGCGCTCCAGGCACACTGCGGGCGCCCGTCCTCGCGAGGAAAGGCGGATGAGCACCGACTCACCCGTCAGCCGCGCGGAAACGCGCACCGGCCAATTCAACGGGTTGCGAAACCGCAGGTCTATGTTGGGGTAGGCGACCGCGGCGTCCTGCCCCGGCGGCACGTAGGTGGCGGGCCACTGGTGGCGATGGCGCTCGACGATCGGAAAACCCGCCAGCAGCGCCGCATTGTAGAGCGTGCTCGAAGCCTGGCACACGCCCCCGCCCCAGTCGAGCACCAAGTCGCCGGAATAGCTCACCGGCGCCCGCCGGTAGCCCCGGTCCACGGTCCACGGCCCTACCGCGCGGTTGAAAGAGAACTCCGCGCGCGGCGCGACGACCTGCCCGTCGAGCGCCGCCAGGGCCAGCCGCACGTTATGGCGCTGTGAGTGCGTTCGCCCGCGCACGCTGGTGGAGAAGGCGGCGATGACGCCCTCGCGCCCGGGCATCTGCGGCAGGCGCCAGACCCATCCCAACAGCGCCAGGCACGCCAGCGCCGGAGCCGCCAACGCGACGCATCGCAGCGCGCGTCCCCGCCGCGCGCAGGTTGCCGCAATGCCAACCCGCAGCAAACCCGGCAAACGCATCATCGCAACCTCACGCGCGTCTCCGCCCCCGCGCCGCGCAGGTCGGGATTGTACATCGCATACACCTGGGTGGGCATCACGTGATAGTCGCCGGGGATCTGCGGGCGCAGGTGATACTCGATGGTGGAGGCGCCGGCGGGCAGGCGGCGCGCGAAGACGGCGACCTTTTCATCGCGCACGTCCATGTCCGACCACCAGCGGTCCCACTCCCACGGCTCCAGGTCGCCGCGCTCGGCGACCTCGCAGCCGGCGGGCAGTGGATCCTCGACCACGACGTAGTCGTAGTGCCGCGGCGAGGTGATGGTCAGGCGCACGAGGATGGATTCGCCGCTGCGGAAAGCGGTCGTCGGGTCCGGCGCGGGCACAGTGGAGAACGCGCCGGTGCGGCGGTCGCGGGTGGAGATCATGCGGTAGTACGAGCGCCGCACGGAGATGCCGGCGCCGGTGATGAGCTCGGGGATTTCCTCCTGTCCCACGAACTGGCGCAGCACCGCGGTGTAGTAGAGGCTGCCCGGGCCCGCCTTGCTCAAGCGCAGGGTGTTGACGCCGCGCCGCAGGGAGCGACCGGACACCCTGACCTCGACTTCGGGTGCGAACAGGTCGTCGCGAGTGAAGCGCCTGGTCAGCAATGGCTTGCCGTTGAGCGACACCTCGGCGCGGTAATCGGGCTGCAGCTCGCGGGAGGCCTTGAGGAAGTCCGTCAGCGCGAACAGCACGAACGCCGTGTCGCGCGTGGAGACCCAGTGGTTGCCCTCGCGGTTGAGCACGAGCCAGCGCACCGCCTTGTACAACCGTGGGTCGCCGGGCTCGACCGCGAGCAGGCTCTGGAGCGCGAGCGCGGTGGTCTCGGTGTTGCCGCCGCGCCCCCACTCGGCTCGGCCTTTCCACCAGGCGAGCGCCTGGGTCTCCTGGGCGCGGCGCCACAGCCGCTCGGCGGCGACCTGTGCCTCGGCTTCGCGCCCGCGCGCCTGGAGCGTGGCCGCGACGAGCGCCAGGCTGTAGGTATCGAGGCCGTCCAGGGCGCGGTAGAAGCGCATCACCTGGTCATCCACGAACCCATCCGCGCCGGCAAGCGAGAGCGCGTAGAGGGCGTAGGCGCGCTCGGCATCCACCCGGTTGGGATACTCCCGCACGTGCCTCAGCAGCCGCTGCCGGCCCTGGTCGAGGATGGCCTGGTTGACGGTGAAGCCGCTGCGTTGGGCGGTCATCAAGCCGAAGACCACGTAGGCGGTCATCCACGGATCCGCCTGGTCGTAGCGCCACCAGCCCCAACCTCCGTCGTCGTGCTGCAGGCCGTAGAGCCGGTTGAGGCCCTCCTGCACCATGTCCGGCAGTTCGTCCAACCGCGAATTGGGCAGGTCCAGGTCGCGCAGCGCGCGCGCCACCACCACGTCAGGCAGGAACGAGCTCATGGTCTGCTCGGTGCAGCCGTAGGGGTAGCTCACCAGGTAGTCGAGCGCGCCGAACATGACCGACGCAATGGAGGGCGCCAGGCGTACCCGCAGGTCGCCCGCCCCCGCCACCGCGTCGCGGCGCACGATCAGCCGCTCGCCGGCCTCGTCGCTGACGGCCCCGCTGCGCCACTCGATGCGCTCGCGGCCGTGCGGCAGCACGGGCACGGGCAGGGCCATGGCGTCGGAAAGGCCGCTCTGCGCCCGGAGGTAAGCGGTGACCTCGCGCTCGCCGGGTGCGGGCGCTTCCGCTTCCCAATTGGCGCGTCTCACCCGATCGCGGCCGAGCTCGAACCGCTGCGGCCGCGCTGCGGACGCGCCGCGCAAGCTCAGCCCCGGCGCGCGCAGCCAGACCTGGAGCGATTGCTGGGAGCGGGTGTAGTTGTGCGCGAGCGCGGACAGCGTGACGCGATCCCCCTGCACCAGGAACCGCGGCGCCTGCAGGCGCACCAGCAGGTCCTTGGAGACCCTCGCCATGGACACCGCCTCACCGACCGCGGTGTCCATGGTGACCCCGCGCACGGTGGCCCGCCAGGTGGTCAGCGTGTCCGGCATGACGAAGGACACCTTCGCCCGTCCCTGCGCATCGGTCACCACCGCCGGGTTCCAGTAGGCGGTGTCGGGGAAATGCCTGCGCACCGAGATGCCGGCCCCGGCCTTATCCGCGTCCAGGTATATCTGCGGGAAGGAATAGGCGGTCTGCACCTGGTTGGCGCGCGGGGGATAGAAGAACCCCAGCATCGGCGGCGCCGACTCCGGCTCCAGGGCGTAGATGGCCTCATCCACCACCCCGACCGATAGCTCGGCCGATACCGGATTTCCCTGCCAGTCGGCGGCGCGCAGCTCGTAGGTCGCGGTCTCCCCCGGAGCATAACGCCGCTTGTCGGGGCGCACGCGCACCTGCAGCTTGCGCTCGACGACCGAAACCTTGATGCGCTTTTCGTCGTTCATGAACTGCTTGTTGCGCACGAACGCGACGGACACGAAGAAGTTGGGGGCGTACTGTGGCTTTACGGTCACCTCCAGGCGCGTGGACTTGCCGCGCAGCGGCACCAGGCGGCGCTCGTACAGGCGCTGGCCCTCCACCGTCAGCAGCGCGGTGGCCCCCGCGCTCTCGCTGTTGATGACCACGGTCGCGGTTTCGCCCGCGCGATACACCGGCTTGTCGGCCACGATCTCCAACCGGGGATAGGGGACGCCGAGGTCCGCGTAGGCGCTCCCCGTCACCCACACGTATGCCGCTGCGCGGACCTGGTTGCCGCGCCGGTCGCGGGCGCCGGCGTCGACGCGATAGTAGCCCTGGGTGCGCGGCTTCAAGCTGAAGCGCGCTTTGCCGCGAGCGTCGGTGGTCAGCGTGCGCTGCGCCTCGCGTTCGAGCCGTGACTTATCGCCGCTCCATATCTCCGGCCCCGCCGACGCTTGGATGCGAACTCCCTGCACCGGTCGGCCGTGGTAGTCCCGGGCCTCGATCTCGAACTCGGCCGGCTGTCCCGGCTCCACGACGTAGCGCGCGGGGGTGACCAGGAGCGCGAATTCCCCCTGGGTGACCAGGGTCGAGCCCTCGGCCGTCACCTCCCGACGGCTGGGATCGGTGACCGTGACCTCAATGGTGTAGCGGTAGTCCGACGGCTCGCCGGCTTCCTCGCGGGCGCCATAGAGTGCGGAGCGAGTCGCAACGGAGAACCGGGCGACGCCCCGCGCGTCCGTCTCGGCCGTGCCTTCCTCGATGACCTCTCCGTAGTCGCCGAAGTACGCGCCCTCATAATCATACTCATCGGCCGCCCCAGGGTAGAACCAATAGGGCGAGCGGCGCACCAGGTAGGTCACCTGCGCCCCCGCCACCGGGGCGCCGAAATAGTACTCCGCCGACGCGCTAACCCGGATGCGCTCGCCCTGGGTGTAGCGCTTCTTGCTCGTCGCGACCTCGACGCGGTACTCGGGCTTGCGGTACTCGGCGACCCGAAGCCCTGCCTCCTGCGGCCTGCCCTTGACCTCGCTCACGACGCGGTAATAGCCGGTGGCCGCCTCGTCATTGAGAAGGAAATCGCCGTGATAGGAGCCGAACTCATCCGTCGCCAGCTTGCCGCGATAGACCAGGGTGTCGCGCGGATCCCAGACCTTGACCTCGACCGGCTCGCCGGCGGGAACCGAGTAGGTGTTGTCGGCGAAGCGCCGCGCGATGCCCCTGAAGTGGACGCGATGGCCGGGGCGGTAGATCGGCCGGTCGGTGTAGAAGTACACGCGCTCCTGGCCCTCATCTTCCCCGGGCCACATCGACGAGGTGAGGAAAGCCTGGGAGCCGTCCTGTTGGGCGCGGACCAGCAGGTCATAGCCTCGCCCGCGGGCCGGCGGCGGCACGGTGACCTCAACCAGCCCATCGTTGTCCGTGGTCGCGGCGACGCTCGTTCCCTGGCCGGGCGAGAATTCGACCCGCGCGCCGGCCACCGGCTCGCCGGTCTTGAGATCTGACACGAAGGCGAGAGCGTGTTCATCCCACTGCTTGGTGATGAGGCCGAGACGCGTCACCATCAGCCAGTCGAGGCGCTGAATGGCGCCGGCGCGCGCAACCACCACGTAGATGCCCGGCTCGCGCGCCGGCATGTCGAACCTCTGGCGGAACACCCCCTCCACGTCGCGGCGCGTGATCGGCGCCGAGAAGCGCCGGGCCGGGCTCAGGCCGGGGTTGTCGTCGAGCATCAGGCGCTGCGGCGGCGATGGCGAATACAGCATGCGCCGCAACTCCCCCCCGTATCGGTCAAACAGCACCTCCGGGGCAACGCGATAGACGGCGAAGTCAACCGCCTCCCCGGGCACGAACCCGGACCCCAGCACGCGCGGGGTTTCATCGGGGGTGAAGACGTGCTGGTGCGCGCCCAGGTGGAAAAACGGGGGCACCGGGCCCAGCTCCAGGCTGACCTCCCGGACCTTGCCCTCCTCAACCACCAGATTGGCTGCGCGCAGGCGGTGCGCGCGCGAAGACGCCTCGATGGAGTAGGAGCCGGCCGGCAACCGGCGCGAGCGGAACGTGCCGTCCGCGCCGGTGCGCAGAACGAAGTCGCGCTCGTCATCGGGAGGCGCGGAATCGGCGAGATGGAGGCGGATCATCACCCCCGGCAGGGGCTGGCCGCTTTCCTCCGCAACCGCCTTGCCGCGCAGCCAGCCGGTTGGCCGCTCCTGCTGCACCAGGTAGATCGCCATCGCGGCCAGCCAGAGGATGGCCGCGCCCACCGCGAGCAGCGATGCGCCGCGCTTCATCGCTCAGCGCTCCTCGCCCGCGCCGGACGGCTCGGCCGTGGCCGTGCGCCTTGCGCGGCGCAGTTGGGCCAGACCCAGGCCGATGACCCACGCGACCGCGACCACCGCTATGCCCGCGGCAACGTACGCCTTACCGGCGCGCGGCATCTGGTAGAGAAACGCGAACGTGCGACTCGCTTGAACCGTCACCAGCGCCGTCCCCAGCGCCCACAGCCCCACCGGCGCCTGCCACAGCGCCGCTTGCGGGCTGGCCGCTCCCAGCGGCGTCAGCATGAGCCCGATCACCTGGGCCGCCACCAGGCCGGCCAGCAGGCCGAGCATCGCGTCCGGCCCCCACAGCGCGAGCAGCGCCAGCGGCAAGAGGCCGCCGAGTGCGCCCAGCAGCAGCGTCCGGCGCAAACCGGGACGCATGTACAACGACGAGAAGACGAACGGCAGCGCGATGCCCACGACGGTGCCGATGAGGGCGTAATGAATCGCCATCTCGACTTCGCCCACCGCCGCGCCGGTGCGCTCCAGGAACAGTCGCAGCAGCAGGTAGTTGGCGCCCACCGCCAGAGCCAGCACCGGCGCGCGCGCGGGCGCGCCGCCCAGGCCCATCGCCGCCGCGGCCACCGCCCATGCGGCCACCAGCGCCACGGCCGAGCCGAAACCCGCGAGCAGCTTGAAGCTCAGCACCACCAGGAACAACACCAGCGCCGCCATCAGCGCCGCCGACTGCAGTACGCGCGGCCACTGCGCCTGGTCGGCGGGGGCTGATGCCGCCAGCCAGACCACCAGCGCGGCGGTCACCAGCCCGCTGACGAGCAAGGCCTCGAGCGACTGCGCCGGGTCCATGCGCGAGTCGAGCGCCCCCGCCACCGCGAGCACCACGATAACGCCCAGCGCCGCCGCCAGCGCCAGCAGGGCCAGCGGGTATTTCCCAAGCCGGCGCTGGGCCGACGCGACGTAGGATGCGGCGCGCCCGGCCAGCCACAACGCCGCCAGGGCCGGCAGATACGCCCACCACCCGCGCTCCATGCTGCTGTTGAAATGATAAACCGCCAGCACCGAACCCGCCGACAGGATAACGGCCAGGATCGCCCCGCCCTCCAGCGCGACGACGAAGCGGGGGACGCTGCCGTCACCCAGATGCGGAGACATCACGCGGAAGACACCGGCAACGGCAACGACACCGAGCGCGCAGCCCGCCAGCGCATCCGCAGGGTCGCCGCGAAACGACAGCAGGGTCAGGGAAACCGCGGCCACCGCGAGCGACAGCGCCAGCCCGCCGGGGTACGGCCAATAGCTTGCCTGCGGTCGCCCCAGGCGCGCGCAGCCCACAGCGGCGACGAGAGTGATCAGCGCGCCGATCAAGAAGCCCCAGCCGAGCCCCTGGCCCGGCGAGAACGGCGGCGCCTTGGGCAGCGTCAGCGCGAAGAACGCCAGCGTCAACGCCAGCCCGACGTACAGGCCGGGCGTGATCCGCGGCCTCTCTTCCGCGCCTGGTCCGGGGGGAGCGAGCTTGCCCGCCAACCACGATACCAGGGCCACCAGGATTCCACCCGCCAGACCGATAAGCGCCAGCGTGACTTCCATGTTTGTCTCCCCCGCGTGCTATAGCAACAACGCTGGAAATGCCGCGCGGTATTACCGCATCTTCAACCGTGCGCTTGTTGCGAGCGCGACCCCTCGGGGAGGTCGCGGGTGACGCGCGCGGTGCACGCACCGCGCGCCCATTCCCACTTCGGGCGTGGTCTCAGCCGTAGCGCCCGTGGCGCTCGACCGCTTCGAGCAGCGCCCTGATGTTCTGGTCGGGGGTGTCGCGGCCGCACTGGTCGCCGGTGGAAAGGATGAAGCCCCCGTTCGCGCCGGCGGCCTCGATGGCGCCGCGGGCGGCGGCGATGACCCGCTCGGGAGTGCCGCGCAGCATGACGTCGGTGGTGTGCAGGTTGCCCATGAGGGCGAGGCGGTCGCCGAACTCGCGCCTGATCTCGACGAGGTCGCAGTCGCCCATGGGCGGGGGTTCGAGGGGGTTGATGCAGCCGAGGTCGGTCTCCTCGGCGCAGATGCGCACGAGCTCGCGCTCCTTGCCGCAGGAGTGAAGCATGGTTGGGACGCCGGCCTCGCGCGCCATGCTCGTCAAGCGCTTGAGCGTCGGCAGGCTCAGCTCGCGGAAAGCCCGCGGCGTGTTCATGGTCCACAGGCCGGAGGCGCCGATGAGTAGGAAATCGGGGCGCGCGCCGAGGACCATCTCCGTCTGGCGCACCACGTCGCGCTCCTGCCAGGACACGAACTCGCGCAGCTCGTCGGGGTGATCGGCCCAGGCGTAGGCGACCGCCGCCAGGCCGCCCTCGAACCACGTGAACAGCTCCTGGAACCCCGGCAGCCCGACGCACGCCCCCAGCGCCCCGTCGTCGCCGAGGCAGGCGCGCATGTCCTCCAGCGGCGCCGTGTCGCAGCCGGTGATCTCGGGGAAGAAGTGGCGCAGCTTCGCCATGTCGGCGGGGAAGTCGGTGATCCATTTGCGGGTCGCGGTCGGCGGGTCGGCGACGTAGTAAGTCGTCTCGTGCACGAGGTCGCCGGCGGGGGTGCGGCAGGTGGCGCGGGTGACGATGCGCTCGTCGGTGCGGGAGACGACTTCGCTCGACCACTGGCGCTGGTCGTGGGCGCGATGGAAGGAGAGGGTGCCATACGTGAACCAGCCGTCAATGCCGAAGTGGCGAACGGCGTCCACGTAAGCGCGCCACAAGGGCGGGTCGTTGTGCAGGTAGATATCCCAGAAGGGCTTGCCGGTGAGACGGCAGGGGATCATGTTGGAGATGTCGGGCGCGACGGGCACGCGGTCCGGCCGCCCGCCGGTCATGGCGATCAACATGCGCTCGCGGGAGGTCATGGCGGCGCGATTCGCCGAATCGCGCACGCTCCCCTGCCTGACCACCCACAAGGTTCCGAGCGCAGCGAGGTGGCATTCGACGAGGCCCCGGGGGCGCGGCATCGGCGGGCGAGATGCCCCGGGGCCCCGTCTTAAGAGAGGCCCGGGGCAGGAGAGCGCCCGCGTCCCCGTGGGGCCGCGGCGTCATGCTCCTGGTCGCGGCTGGCCGACGAGCGGGGCGACGACTCACAGGTGCGCGCGGCTGATGAGCGACAAGAACTCGGTGCGGGTGGCGACCGAATCGTGGAAGCTGCCGAGCACCGAGGAGGTCGTCATGAGCGAGTTCTGCTTCTGCACGCCGCGCATCATCATGCACAGGTGGCGCGCCTCGATGATCACGCCCACGCCCTCGGCGTCCACCGCTTCCATGACGGCGCGCGCGACCTGCTCGGTGAGGCGCTCCTGGATTTGCAGGCGGCGGGCGTACATGTCAACCAGCCGCGCCAGCTTGCTGACGCCGAAGATCTTGCCGCGCGGGATGTAGCCGATGTGGCAGCGCCCGAAAAACGGCAGCATGTGGTGCTCGCACAGGCTGTACAGCTCGATATCCCGCGCGATGATCATGTTGTTGGCTTCCTGCGTGAACACCGCGCCGTTTATCAGGGTGTTGATATCGGCGCGATAGCCGGAGGTCAGGAATGCGAGCGCGGCGGCGATGCGCTGCGGCGTCCTGCGCAGGCCCTCGCGCTCGGGGTCCTCCCCGATCTCCACCAGCAGCTCACTTACCAAGCGCTCGATCTTCGCGCTATCCATTGGCGACCTCCCTCCTCAGCACTTCCGTGTACTCCGGCAGCGGCCGCATGTCGCGCCCATCCAACTCCGCTGCGATTTCGCGGATGGGGCGCCCCGATGCTACTCTGCGAAGTAGCGGGGCTTCTTCGCTACGAAGCACGAGGCCCGGGATCACCAGGTCCGGCGCCAGCTCCCGCCGCGGCAGCGCCAGGAACGGGCGCTCGGCGATGTGGGGGTCGGGTAGGACAGTGGGGCAGGTCCCTAGGCCCCGACAAGTCGGGGCCGGGACGGCGGCCCCCACAGGGGGCTTAGCCGTTTGAAATGGCTAGGCGGCGATGCCGCCGCTGGCTCTGCCATCCCGTTGGGATGACAACGCCATCCCAGAGGGACATGGCGGCCCGAAGGGCCTAGCCACCTGCCCCGCCCGCCCGCGCCATCGCCCTACACGCGCCTGCGGGTGATCTGCACGCCGACGAAAGCCCGCGCCATCGCCCTACACGCGCCTGCGGGTGATCTGCACGCCGACGCTGCGAGCGAAACGCAGCGCCGACGGCTTGGTCACCGTCACCTGGGCCTCGCGCACGCGCGGATGCTCCAGGCAGATTTCCGCCACGCGCTCGGCCAGCGCCTCCACCAGGTGGTACTGCGAGCTTTCGACCATGGCGAGGATGCGCTGCTTGAGGGCGCGGTAGTCCACCGCGTCGGCGAAGCGGTCGGTCTTGCCCGGCGTGCGGGTGTCCACGCCGAGGGAGATGTTGATGACGACGTCCTGCTTCTCGCGGCGCTCTTCGTCGCTGACACCGAGGACGCAGCGCGCCAGCAGGTCCTCAATCAGGATGCGGTCCATCCGCCTGCTCCCCCAGGTGTTGCCCGCCGTCCACGTGGATGACCTGGCCGGTGATGAAGTCGCTCTTGATCAGAAACACGACCGCCTCCGCGACGTCCTGCGGCCCGCCGTGGCGCTTGAGCGGAACCGTGGCCGCCAGTTGCCGCAGATAGCCCTCGTCCTTGCCGGGCGGGGGCAGGATCAGCCCCGGCGCGACCGCGTTGACCCTGATGTCGGGGGCGAATTCGAGCGCCATCATGCGCGTGAGCAGGGCGAGCATGTGCTTGCTCAGGATGTAGGCGACGTGGGAAAAGTCGTAGCCCTGGACGCGAGTGTCGAGGAAGTTGACGATCTTGCCGCGCCCCACCCGCTGCGCGAAGGAGCGACTGAGGACGAACGGCGCCCACGCGTTCAACTGCGCCATGGCCGTCACGTTTTGCAGCGTGACGTCGTCGAGCGTGTCGGCGGCAAAGGCGGCGGCGCTGTTGACCAGGAAGTCCAGGGAGCCGGCGGCGGCGAGCGCGCGCTCGATCAACGTCTCGTAGTCCTGGGGTCGCGCGAAATCGGCTTGCACCGCCCACGACCTGACGCCGCGCTCGCCCAGCTCCCGCTGCAGTTGCCGCGCTTCGTCGGCGGAGCTGCGGTAGTGGACGATGACGTTGACCCCCTCCGCGGCGAGCGCGAGGGCGGTCGCGCGGCCGATGCGCTTGGCGGCGCCGGTGATGAGGGCGGTTTTGCCGTGAATGGTGTCTCCGGCCATCCTTATGGTTCCCGCGGGCGCGGCGCCCGGCGTGCGCTACACCAGTTGATCCACCTTGGCCGCCATGATGAAGTCATTCTTCGACAGCCCACCGATGTTGTGCGTCGAGAACTCCAGGCGCACCTTGTCGTACGAGATGTATATGTCCGGATGGTGGTCCTGCTCCTGCGCCAGGTCGGCGACGTCGTTGACGAAATCCATCGCCTCCTGGAAATCCTCGAACTGAAGCTCGCGCTCGATCGCGTCGCCCTTGCGCGTCCACGCCGGGACCTGACGGGCGAGCTCCTCGGCTTCCTCGGGCGACAGGGGCTCCATGCCCGCCACCGGTGCTTCGCATTCCTGCTCCGCGAGTCGCATCTTGTCCTCCCGTCGCGGCTGCCGGTGAGCGGCCTACCGGATGGCGCCCCGCAAGTCGTCCGGCGCCATGGGCGCGCCCTTGCGGATCAACTCCCGCGCGGCGTCCACCTTGTCCCAGACATTGCACATCATCGCGCCGCGCACCTTGCCGTCCTTGAGGTAATAGATGACACCGGTGTCGTTCTCCTTCCGCCAGTCGGCGAAGACCTCGAGCCTCGCATCGACCTCGCCCACGGCCTCGTAGCCGAACTCGAAGAGATCGGAGAAGAAGTACGGCATGTAGGTGAAAGGCTCGCCGGCGCCGGCCATGTTGCGCCCGGCCCATTTCCCCTGGTTGATGGCATTGTCCCAGTGCTCGATGCGCACGCGCTGTCCCAGCGCCTGGTAGGGGAAGAAGGCGTTGTCCCCGGCGGCGTAGATGTCGGGGTGGGAGGTCTGCAGGTGCTCGTTGACGACGATGCCGTTTTCGAGCGCCAGTCCCGCCGCGGCGGCCAGCTCGGTCGCGGGGACGATGCCGATGCCGGCGATGACGATGTCGCTCTCGACGGTCTGGCCGTTGTGGGTACGGGTTACGAACTTGTCGCCCCTGCGCTCGAGCGACACCGGCCGATCGCCGGAGAGCATGGTGACGCCCCGCGCAATGAATTGCTCCTGGAGCGCGCGCCCGAGCGACTCGGGAAAGACCCGCGACACCAGGTAGGCGTCGGGGAATACCATGGTCACGTCGAGTTGGTTGAGGTTGAGCGCCGCCGCCATTTCGGAGCCGATGAAGCCGCCGCCGATGATCACTGCCGACTTCCCTTCCGCGGCCGCCTGCCTGACGGCGAGGTAATCGTCCAGGTAGCGGTAGTAGCGGATGCCGTCGAGGGCCGGGCGGGGACTGTCCCTACGTGGACTGTACCCGCCCGGAAGGGGACAGTCCCCATTCGGGGACAGTCCCTGCAGGGTTCGCGGAACGCCACCGGTCGCGAGCAGGAGCTTGTCGTAGCTGCACGCGTGGCCGCCGTCGTCGGTCGCGCGCTTGGCCGTGGGGTCGATGCCGGCGACGGTGGCGCCGAGCGCGAGGTCGGTCCAGTTCGCCGCGTAGAAGGCCTGGTCGTGGATGAAGATGTCCTCGACCTTCTTCTTGCCGAGCCACAGCTTTTTCGACAGCGGGGGCCGGTCATAGGGCAAGTGCTTCTCGGAACTCACGAGCAGGATGCGGCCCTCGCCGTCGATCTCCCTGATGCCTTCGACCGCCGCCGCGCCGGCCAGCCCGCCGCCAACGATGATGTACCGGTAATCCTCGCTCGCCATCTCGACCTCCGCATTCGCGTTGCACTGTGGCGCAGTGTAGCAGATTGCGGCCGGTTTCCGTGTGCGAGCGCGGTACAAAGAGGCAGACAGGCCCTCGCTGCGGACGGCCTGCGGCATGGACGGGGAATAGGGGCAAGGCGCCGCGCGCCGTAGGGGCACGCGCTTGCCCCTTCGCTGCGCTCAGGGCAGGCTCTGAGCCTGCCGAACGGGGCCGTGCGCCCCTACCGGGGGTGCGCCAGCGCGCCGACGGCGTCGGCCATGTAGTCGAGGTCCTCTTCGCTCAAGCGCGGATGGATGGGCAGGGTCACCAGGCGCTCGAATGCCGCCTCGGCGACGGGGCACTCGCCCGGGCGGTGGCCGCGCCGCCGATAGGCGGTGGTCCAGTTGAGCGGGATGTAGTGGGTGCCCGCCTTGATGCCGTGCTCATGGAGCAGCCGCCTCATGAGTTCGGTCTTGCCCATCCCGAATCGCTCCGCGTCCACCAGCAGCAGGTAGAGGTGGAACACGTGCTTGACGTCGGGATCGGCATGGGGCGTGGTCACGCCCGGCACCCGCTCCAGGCGGGCGGAGAGATAGTGTGCGTTGGCGATGCGGCGCGCGTTGAGCGCGTCGAGCTTGCGCAACTGCGCGCGGCCGACCGCGGCCTGCATGTCGGTCATGCGGACGTTGTAGCCGGCGTCGTCGAATTCCTGCCACCAGAAGCGCTCGTCGCGGCGGACCTTGGTTTCGTCAATGGGCAGGTACTTCAGGCTCCCGCCGAACACGCGCGCGCAGTGCGAGCGGTAGAGCGCGACCCGCTCGGCCAGAGCATCGTCATTGGTCGTGACCATGCCGCCCTCGCCGAGGGTGGACATGTTCTTCTGCTCGTGGAAGCTGAAGCAGGCGATGTGGCCCAGGCCGCCCGCCTTGCGCCCCTTGTATTCTGCGCCGGGCACGTGGGCAGCGTCCTCGACGATGGCCAGGCCGTGCTTGTCGGCGAGCGCCATGAAAGCGTCCATGTCCGCGCACTGGCCATAGAGGTGCACGGGGATGATGGCCTTGGTGCGCGGCGTGATCCTGGCCGCCGCCGCGACGGGGTCGAGGTTGAGGGTGCGTGGATCGACGTCGGCGAAGATCGCGGTCGCGCCGCGGGTGACGATGGCATTGGCGGTGGCGACCCACGTCAGCGGCGTGGTGATGACCTCGTCCCCCGCGCCCACGCCGAGCGCGGTCAGCGCCATCTCCAGCGCCGCGGTGCCATTGGTCACGGCGAGGGCATGCTTGACGCCGACGTAGTCCGCGAACTCGCGCTCGAACGCCGCGACCTCCGGCCCGGCGGTGGGGGCGTCGCGCGCCAGCACCGCCATCACCGCCTGCGCCTCCTCCAGCCCGTAGGCGGTGCCGAAGCGGGTCTGCAGGTCTCGAACGATCTCGGGTTTCTTCTCCGCCACGATGTCTCCCGTCTGTCGCCCGCGACCTAACCACCCATCACGCGCGCGAGGCCGCGGTCGGTATCGAGCAGCTTGGTGCGCAGCATGTGGTGCGCGCGGGTGGTGTCGAAGGACACGTCCTTGGGCCGCGGCGCCCGGCCGGGCAGCGTCTGCGCGCGCCGATCCTGCACCAGGCGCTCGTCCACCCCCAGCCGCCGCGCGACTTTGAGCGCGAAGTCGTAGCGGCTGATGCGCTCGCGCGGCCCCAGGTGAATGGTGCCCTGAGTATGCGTGCCGGCGAGCTCGACCAGCGCATCGGCGCAGGTCAGGACATCAATCGGCGTGCGGAATTCGTCGCCCGGCTGGTTGGTCGGCTTGCCGGAGCGCAGCGCCTGCTCGACGCGCGTCAGAAATGAGGCGCCGCCGGTGCGGGGGTAGCCGTAGGCCATCGAGATGCGCGCGATCGTGGCTGCCGGGTGAAGCACGCGGATGGCGTATTCGGCCGCCACCTTGGTGTGACCGTAAACGTTGAGGGGGTTGGGCGGGTCTTCCTCTATGCAGTTGCCGCGCTTGCCGTCGAAGATGGTGCTGGTGGAGAGAAAGACGAGGTGGGCGCGCGTCTGCGCCGCGGCGCGCGCGACGTTGGCGGTGCCGTTGACGTTGACGCGCCACGTGAAGTATGGATCGCGCTCGGCCTCGTCAATGTCGCCGATGGCGGCGCAGTGGATCACGGCGTCGGGGCGCGCGTCGCTGATGAGGGCGCCTGCCGCGGCTTCGTCGGTGATGTCCAGCTCGCGGAAGTCAACGCCGCTGATGGGCGCTGCCTGGGCGCGGTCGGCGTTGATCACGCCCCATCCCGCGGCCAACGCAGTCGCGAGCACGTGGCCGCCGATAAACCCCGAACCTCCGGTAACGAGCAATACCTTAGGCACGCGCGGTCCTCCTGTTGCATCGACGCATTGTAGCGCGGTGCCCCTGCGCCGGTCAATCAGGCGAGTGCGCGCGGGGTGACTGGGGAACCTTGGGGTGGCGGACGGGCCACTCCTCTCCCTGGCAGGGCTTAGCATTACCCACTCCTTGCTCGACGGAGCCGGGGGAGAGGGAACCGGCGGCGTGCGGAAGGAATCGTCCTCACGGTCGTCGCAAGAGCCTAGCGCGACTTGGGGACCGCTCGCTGACGAGACCGCGCCATGTTGGCGGGGCGCTGCGCCGGCGTGGGCCGCCACGCCACCCTGCCCCGAAGCGCCGCGCGGCAGGTGCCGCTCGCTGCGACGCCACCGCTGGGCGCCGAGAACCACTTATTCAAGGAGGCCGATCATGGCTATTGAGGAGATCACGGCTGGGGAGCTGGATGCGCAGAAGTTTATCGGCGACAAGACGGCGGAGATCTCGGCGACGGTCGGCGACGGCCTGGCGATCAACGCGCTGTCGGGCGGCGTCGATTCGTCGGCCGTGACCATGCTCGGCCACCGCGCCCTGGGCGAGCGCCTGAAGACATATTTCATCCAGAACGGGTTGATGCGCGAGGGCGAGCCCGAGCGCATCGCCGCTCTGTTCCGGGGCCTGGGCGTGGAGGTGGAGATCGTTGACGCGCGCCGGCAGTTTTTCGCCGCGCTCAAGGGGGTGGCCGACCCCGAGGAAAAGCGAGAGGCCATCACCCAAACATTCTACAAGGACGTGTTCGGCAAGCTGGTGCGCGACAGCGGCGCGAGGTTTCTGCTGCAGGGCACCATCCTCACCGATGTGGACGAGACCGTCGCCGGCATCAAGCGCCAGCACAATGTCTTCGAGCAGATCGGCATCGATCCGCAGGCGGCTTTCGGCTACACCATAATCGAGCCGCTGGTGCAACTGCGCAAGGATGGGGTGCGCAAGGTCGCGGCGGCGCTGGGGCTGCCCGAGTCGGTCTATAACCGCATTCCTTTCCCGGGGCCGGCGCTGGCGGCGCGCGTGATCGGCGAAGTCACACCGCAGAGAATCGAAACCGTGCGCCGCGCCACTTCGATAGTCGAAGAGGAGCTGGCGCACACCGACGCGTTCCAGTACATGGCGATCCTGCACGAAGACCGGGTCACCGGCATGCGAGAAGGCAAGCGCGAGTTCGGTCTGCAGATCGAGGTCCGCTGCTGGGACAGCGTTGACGCGCGCGCGGCGACGCCCACCCGCCTGCCGTTCGACGTGCTGGAGAAACTAGGCGCACGCATGGTGTCCGAGGTGCCCGGCGTAGTGAGCGTCACTTACCACATCGCGACCAAGCCTCCGTCAACGATGGAAGTGGTTTAGCCGCCTGGCAATCTGGCCGCAGATGAACGCGGAGAGACGCGGATGCGGATACTGGGTCGCAAAAGCGGGCCAGTACCCGTAGAGACAGCAGAAGCCGAGCCCGTTATCGCCGGCACCACACGGGACTAGGCGGCTTCGACAGACGAAACCGTTTTCGCATTTGCCGACAATGCCGGCAACTCTGCGGAAGCTAGTCTGTAGAAATCCCCCTTCTTGTTATCCGAGCGTTGCCCTCTGATTCGGATTGGACGCGTTGCGAGCCCCGTTGCCTCAACGATCTGATCCAGGATACTGTCACCAACGAACGGGCCGCCCCGACAGTACTTCTCACGTTCTGCATCGCTCATCATCTCGCCCACTTGCGCAGCTAAGTAAGGCTTAAAGACTAAGCATACTGTGTCATCGCCGTCGAGGGCGTCAAGACGTATCCTGCCTCCGCATATCGCCTCCCGGGTGCCGACCGAAAGACGCCTGATCGTGGCTTGCTGCGATGACCGGATTGCCTCAATGCCCGTTTCGACCGGATGGGTCAGCCGGTCTTGGTCGGGCATGCCGGGCCCGTATTCGCCCTCGAAGTTGCGAATCCTCGCAGGCAGCACGAATGGCTGGTGGGGCGCGGACCAAAAGTAGACGTTTCCTCGGATAGGCTCATTGAGGAGATGAGCGAGGACGTCGTCGCTGAAGTGAGCATTATGGAATTGAAGTGTCTTCAGGTCGTGGGCCGAGAGCAAATGGAAGGCGAAAAAATTGTCGCCTTGGCTCAGCATCTCTGGAGCTATCGAGCCAGGTTGTTGTGTAACTAGAATCGCGCCGAGGCTGTATTTCCGCCCCTCCTTGGTCCATCTTACGAACGGGCTCTCCTCCTTCGTGGAGTGACTCAGAACGCTCTGAGCTTCTTCAATAACAGCGATAACGGGAAGGAGGCCGCCCCTCCGAGAATCCGTGAAACTCTCCTGGTTGCTCTTGAAGATTCTGTTCAGCAATAACCCCGCTATTTGCAGGCCGATCCGACCGGAAACCAGGGAAAGGTCAATTACCACGATCCGACCGTCCCGCAACATGCTGTCGACGGTTTCCAGCAATCGGGACTCTGGATCGTGCAGGCTCCCGATAACGGGCACCAGGTTGCCGCGCATTGCACCGTACTCCAGCGCGTTAAGGCCCGTGATACCCGTTGCTTTCTTGACCTCCTCGTCGATCACGTCATATCCTTTTCCGTGTAACAGTTCGATGAGTGCTGACCAGCTGTCTCGCGTAAGGCCTCGCATCTTAATGACATTCTGCTGATCCTGGCGTTCCTCGCTCAAGCACAGACTCACCACCTCGGCTGGAACGCACTGTCGCAGGTCTAGCCGAACATGCCCTGCTTTCCAGGACCCGTAGTAGGGGTTAGGGACAGGCCGATTCGTGAATACCGCGATACGCTCGCGCAAATGCGGAACGTCGCAAAGACCGGGGCGCCCGTGGTCGTCGGGCCAGAAGTATTCGCCTTCAGGATCAAAGATGAGCATTCCCACCTGCTTATCGACGTCCCCCACTCGGACAATTGGTCGCGAACGGTACAGTTCGGCGATCAGGATTTTCATCAAGTTTGACTTGCCGTAGCCGGCGCGTGCGAAAACGAAAGTGCGCTTTCCTACGAGGCTGTGCGCATCGAAGTGAACCCGCACTTCACGAGGCATACTGACGAAGTAGTCTTCGCCGGCTTCTTGCCCGCCGTTGTAGATGACCTCGCCAAGGGCATAATGGCCGATGGTAGTGTCACGCACGGCATCTTTCGCGCCTAATCTGCACAAGAAATCCAACACATCGGCGGTCGGATAAGAGACACGGGCTCCCAAATGGGGCAGCTTCCGGACGCTGGGAACAAAGCTGAACGGCGAGTCCGCGCTGCTATTCGTGCGGAGGCCACCGAGGAGTTTCACGCGAACGTTGTATCTGAGCCGGTCCTCCTTTAACTGTTCGGGTACCTCGCGGCTCAATCGCGACATGGATGCCAGGTACTCGTCGCCCTCCGCGCCCGCCATCACCCCGACCGGCACAAAGCGGGTGATTCTACCGAGTATGGCTTCTTCAGGCGTTCCGAGCTCGACTAAGAGGAGCTGGCCGCTGCGAGGCGTGAGGTCTTCAACCGGCTGGTAAGGAACCACGATTTCCGCGGCGAACTCGAGGCCGCTCTCGGCGAAGCCTTTAAAAGTGCCAATCTGCAAGTCCCTGTTGAACAGATCAGCCGCCATGGCGGGCACCCCCTCGCACCAAACCGCGTCCGAGGTTAACAAGTCTGAGGATCTTCTCAGTAGCCTCGGGCGGCATTCCAGCTAGCAGATGGCCAATCATCATGTCTGCGATAACGGTCATTTCCAGTCCGTTCATGACAGCATATTCATGCGCCTTCTGCAATGAATGTGGGTATCCGATCACTGGGAAATTGTCGCGAGCGTCATACGCGACATACTCCAGAACCATTCTGCGCTCTTTCGCTGGCAACCACACGGGAAGGTCAACGGGGAAAACCGGCGCTGTTCGCATGCCAGACAGCTTGACAAGGTGGAGACGCCCGAAGCTTTGATAGCGGCTCGCTTCACCGGGTTCTTGGTCTTCGGCGGTGTCGAGCCAGGTACGGTCGAAGTTGTAGCATTTGGCCTCAAGCTCTCTGGGCATCTCTACATAGCACGAGTAGTCTTTGTCGAACGTCCCCTCCAAGCTCAATGCCAGGCCCAACTTGCTCAGCACCGCCGATGTCTTGGCGACCCCAACCAGGTAGACCCTGTGTTTCCCTGGCTGTGACTGTTCAGTGAAGCAGCGTTGAAAAGCCCGATCCAGCAACGGAAACGTTCCGAGTCTAAAGACTTTTGTGCGCAGCAACCCATCTCGGAGAAGCAGCACGTCTGTGGGCCAATCACGCGAAGCCAAGTCGAGGATGACAGCCCATTCCACAATGTCCCTGAACGCGCGAACCTGCGCGCGCAAGTCCGGGTGACGTTCATCATCGGCGCGGCCGCGGCTACCGACATAGAATGACAGGTCTCCGAACCGGAGATTCCCCAAAGCCTGCAAGAGCTTCTGCAAGACGGCTATTCGGCCAGCGTACGATGCAAAGACAGCGTGCTCCAGGGAGAGCGGTATTACCTCCTGCACCAGATCGGTTCCGTTGCTGTCGACGACTCGGATGATTTCCAGGTTCACCGGTTCGAACGATAGGCGATTCTCCCCGCCGTCAGTTGCCACGGGGGCTATGGCCTTGCACGGACGTTCGCCGAGTTTGGACACGTTGAGCTTCCGGACCTCGGCCCTAAGTTCGTCAACCAAGGGCAGTTCTGCCCCGACGGCTTCTTTGACCTTATCATTCAGCTCGGCGAAGTCGAGGTTGGCGAGGGCCATGTCAGTCCTCTCCTCCTACTGCGGTTCTGCGCATCAGGGTGAGCTTGTCGAGGAGGGCATCGGGGCTCCAGTCGACCCAATCTTTGCATCGTTCGGCGCGCGGCTTTGCCCAACGCTCTCGCCAGAAGTGTGTTATCTCCTCTACCCCGAGCACCCAGTGGCGCGGTCGTTTACCTTTTCCACAGAGAAACTCCCGCGTATTCTCCGCTAGGGGCACAACGTAGACCTGGCGACGCACGCCATGCTTCAGCAGGGCGGCTCCTATCCCCAATTCCTTAGCTGCTTGTCGGATGACCCGCATCCTCCAATTTGGACCGTCCCCGAAGCGGTTCCCGCTTGCATACGGGTGCTCCCTGCGAACGAGAACCTGCTGCGCTTGCTGGAACAAGCCATCGCCTATCTGAAAGTGGCCGTAGCCCTGGGTGTACCAGTCAGGGACTGTGTCCGTTTCGACGTTGGTGAGGTAGCGCACACTGCCCGGAATTTGCAGCCGATTGTATACAGAGGATCGACCGAGGGCAGAAGTCGTAGTCAAGAGGACAAGGTGAGGGTTCTTCTCGCGTTCGCTGATCACTCCCTTGTACCCGGCATACTTCGCTCGAAACGCCTTGACGACCTCTCTTGAAGCAGCCAGAAGAGCAATCAGCTTTCCTCCTAGAAGGTGGCTATATGGGGGCAGCGCGCCAAGCACGAACGCGTCCATCACGTTCACTAGACGCTCCTCGCGGTGCGCCGCTGACCAGCCCACCCACGCGTCGCGTGGTCGAAGATTGAACACAGGGTCCGTCAACCCGATGATGCCTATAAGCTTTCCATTTGCGTCGTCGCGGACGAGGAACCTGAGTCTCCGGCCAAAACCTCGGCTCACGGGTATCGACCACGTCAGCGTTGCTGCCGCAAACAGCGTGGCTTCGGGCGTGCGAGGCAGGACGGGCACTAGGCGGGGCGCAATTGCGTCAACAGAAACCTGTGCAGGTCTAGCGAGGTTACTCCGAAGCTCGTCCAAGGAACGGTCAAAGGAACCGTTCAACTCGGCCAATCGCGCGAGGCGTTGCTGCTGATGAAGTGTGCGAATACGGTCTTTGTCGAGCTGAGAACTGTCACGAGGCAGGGAATCTGACAGTTCTTCGAGTGCGGAGCGCAGTCTCCGTTCGGCGCGTGACAGCCTAATCTTGGCGCTTTGGCCAGGCATTTCTTCGCGCAACGTGCCCTGCGTGGAAATCGGACGAGGCAGGGGTGCTGCATTGTACCCCTATGGAGCATTAACGTCAACGGGAAGACGATCCTACGGATCGGGAGAGTCGAAAACTTGGGCACGGCCTCTGACGCAAGTGAACTGCCCTTCACGGCAGGCCGGACGACAGCCAGACTGCTTCTGCGCCGCTCCCCATATGGGAAATAGACGCCGCAGGCGCGACTCACGTAAAGTCGCAGACTCGCGCGCTTCTGGGACTGCGCGCCCGGTCCACCTCCGGCGAGGGCTCACAGCAAGGCGGTTGAGAAGTAGCGCTCGGCGCGGTCGGGCAGGACGGTGGCGATGTTGCCCTTGATCTTGCGGGCGAGCCGGCGCGCGGCCCACACGTTGGCGCCGGAGGATATGCCGACGAGCAGGCCGCAATCGCGGCCCAACTGGCGGGTGGTTTCGATGGCCTCCTCGTCGCTGACCTCGATGACCTCGTCCAGCAGCGATACGTCCAGCACCGCGGGGATGAAGCCGTCGCCGATGCCCTGGATCTGGTGCAGGCCCGGCTCGTGCCCGAGGAGAGCGGAGACGTTCTTGGGCTCGACCGCCACGAGTCGGACGTCGGGCTTGTGCTCGCGCAAGAACGTGCCCACCCCCTGGAGCGTGCCGCCGCTGCCGACGCCGGCGACAAAGCAGGCGATATCACCGCTCATCTGGCGCCACAGCTCGCGCGCCGTCTCCTCGTAATGGACGCGCGGATTGTCGGGGTTCTCGAACTGCTGCGGGACGAACATGCGCGGATCCTGCGCGGCCATCTCGCACACCCGCCGCACCGCGCCGGCGATGCCCTCGGCGTCGGGGGTGAGCACGAGATCGGCGCCGAGCGCGCGGATGAGCTTCTTGCGCTCCTCGCTCATGCCCTCGGGCATGACGATGCGCACCTGGTAGCCCTTGAGCCGGCCGACGAGGGCGACGCCGATGCCGGTGTTGCCGGAGGTCGGCTCGACAATGATCGAGTCCGGGCGCAGGCGGCCGTCGCGCTCCCCGCCCTCGATCATCGCCAAGGCCACGCGGTCCTTGATGCTGCCGCCGGGGTTGAGGAACTCCGCCTTGGCGAAGACGTTCTCGCCCTTCAGGCGTATGAGCGGCGTGTTGCCGATGAGATCGAGGATGTTGTCGGTCAGCATACCCTTACCTAGTCCGCCGCGAGAAGACGCACCCGATTTGCGCTATCCGCGGCCTGCCCCCGGCCCGAGGCCGGGATATAGACTACCACCAGGGTAGGTTTTCGGCAAGGCTCTGAGCCGCCAAGCGGGGCGACCGCATCGGCCTGACTGCGGCGCCGCGTGAGACCCCGTAACCGCGCTGCGCGCGGAACCTGGTGGCAGGTGGCGGTGCGCCCGCGCCGAATTAGCGCCGCATCGTCGGGCCGTGACGGCGCGGTCTGCGCCTGTAGGGCGGGCCTTCCAGTCCCGCCGTGGTTTGCGGCGCGGGAGGGAGCCCGCGCCCTACAGAGACCGCCCGAGGCGCATGTCATGTCGGACTCGTCTTCTCTCACCGTCCCACCGCCACAGGTTGAGCGCGCGATTCGCCTGTCCTATGCACAGGCGATGCTCAACTCCATCTACCTCGCCTCGGTGGGGGGCATGTTCATCATCGGCTATGCGCTGCGGCTGGGGGCGAACAACGTCCAGATCGGCCTCATGAGCACGGTGCCGATGTTGTTCGTGGTGGTGCAGTTGGCGGCGTCGGTGCTGGTGGAGCGCGGGGTGAGCCGGCGCACGCTGACGATCATCGGTTCGCTGGCCAACGTCTCGGGGTGGGCGCTGGTGATACTCATCCCCTACCTCGCGCCCGGCGCCGCCCCCGCGCTCAAGGTGGGAGCGCTCATCGGCGTCATCGCCCTGGTGACCCTGTTCGCACAGGTTTCGGGCAACGCCCGCAGCAGTTGGATCGGCGATCTCATCCCGGCGGGCTTCCGCGGCACCTTCTTCGGGCGCCTCAACATGTATGCCGGCATCATCGGCGTCGTTTTCGCGCTGCTCGAGGGCACCTTCCTCGATCACGTCAAGCACATGGGTATCGAGGCGTTTAGCTGGCTCTTCGGTTTCGGCATGCTGTTCGGGCTGACGAGCGTCCTGCTGTTCGTGCCGCAGCCCGATTGTCCGCTCGCGCGGCGGGAGGCCGGCGGCGGGTTCGTCGCCAGCGTGCGCGACACCTTCGCCAACGGCGCGCTGAGGCTGGTGATGGTCTATGCGCTGCTGTGGTCGATGCAGTCGATGGCGGGCCCGTTCTACGCGACCTACATGCTGCGCGACCTCGAGATGCCGTTTTTGGGGGTGGGGGCGGTCAACGCGGTGGCGACGCTGACCCTGCTGCTGTCGTCGCCGTTCTGGGGGCGCGTGGTGGATCGCTACGGTTGCCGGCCGGTGTTGATCGCCTGCACCCTGGCGCTGGCGCCGGTGCCGCTGGTGTGGATCTGGATGAACAGCGCGATGGCGGTGTACGCGGCGGTGCCGGCCATCAACCTTTACGGGGGCTTCGCGGTCGCCGGGATATCCGTTGCCATGAGCACGCTGATCTACAAGGTCACGCCGAGCGCGGGGCGGTCGGTGCAGTTCGCGATCTACTCGACGGTCGTGGTGCTGGCGGTGGCGCCGCTGCCGACGGTGGGCGGGTATCTGCCGCGTCTGCTGGAGGTGGTCGGCGTTCACTACGATGTGCGCGCCACGTTCTACTTCTCGGTGCTGTTCATGCTCGCGGCGGCTTGGGCGGCCCGGCGGCTGCGGGAGCCCGATTCGCGCCAGACCAGAGAGCTGATGCGCAACCTGCCGGGGCACCTGCGCAGGCCGCGCAGCCTGCGGCCCGAGGATTAGACTCCTGCGCCTGGAGGGGCGCAGGCCTACCGCCGCCGTGGCGGCTCTTGCAAGGGACTGTCCCCTTCCGGGCGGGTACAGTCCACGTAGGGACAGTCCCCGCCCGCCCCGTCAATCCAGGGGCCAGAGCTTGGCCGTGTGATCGACCGAGCCGGAGGCGAGCAGCCCTCCGCGCGGGCTGAAGGCGACGGAGAAGACCCAGTGCGCGTGCCCCGGCAGGGTGCACAGCTCGTCCCCGGAGGCAACGCTCCACAGTTTGACTTTGTCATCGCCGGCCCCTGAGGCCAGCAAGCGGCCGTCGGGGCTGAAGGCGACCGAGAACACCCAGTGCTTGTGGCCGCGCAGGATGTGCAGCTCGCGGCGGCTGGCAACCTCCCACAGTCGCACCGTGCGGTCGTCGGAGGCGGAGGCGAGCAGGCGCCCGTCGGGGCTGAAGGCCACCGAGCTGACGAGCGCCCGGTGACGCGCCAGGGTGGCGACCTCTTGCCCCGACTCGACCTCCCACAGCCTGATGGTGCGGTCCCTCGATGCCGAGGCGAGCAGGCGCCCGTCGGGGCTGAAGGCCACGGACCACACCGGCGCCTTGTGCCCGGACAGGGCGCGCAGCTCCTCGCCCGTCTCGACGTCCCACAGCCGGACCGTGCGGTCGTCCGAGGCGGAGGCTAGCAGGCGCCCATCGGGGCTGAAGGCCACCGAGAACACCCAATGCCCGAAGCGGGCGAAGGCGCTCACCTCGAGCCCCGTCAGCAGGTTCCACAGCTTGATGCCGCGCTCGGGGGAACCGGAGGCCAGCAGGCGCATGTCGGGGCTGAAGGCGACGGCGCGCACCGGCTCGCGGTGCCCGCACAGGGTGCGCAGCAGGCGCCCGGTGGGGACATCCCACACCTTCACTTTCTTGTCGTGAGAGCCGGAGGCGAGCAGAAAGCCGTCGGGGCTGAAGGCCACTGACCGTACCCACCCCTTGTGGCCGGAGAGCGTGCGCACGGCCGACACAGCCGGCAGGCGCACCAGGTCGCGCACATCCGTGTACGTGCTCATGGTTGACACCCCCAACAACCTCATTGCGGCCGGCGGGCCTCCCCGGCGGCGCGGTGAGGTCGGTTTAGGGCCCAGGCCCGTTGTCCCATGGTGGCGCAGGTCCCTAAGCCCCGACCGTGTCGGGGCCGGGATGGCGGCCCTGCGGGCCTAGCCATTTTCAACCTGCTGATTTGATCCACAGGATACCATCCTGTGCCACCGAAGCCGCGTGTTGGCCAGCGATTCCTCGAATCGTGCTGCTACTGCTGCGCCGACGCTGCTTCGCCCCCAGCGGTATGGGACCTGGTTTGGTGCCTCCCACCTGTGCTCGTGCTACAGGCGCGACCCAATACTGACAAAGCAAGCGATTATTCTCTAGCTTGACGGGCAATCCTTCTGCGATTTCGCAAAAAGGGGCGGCGGGGAGGGCGGATTTGGGGGTCAAATCTGCGAAAAAAGCGCTTCCAGGCGCACTTGCCACAGGGCTTCGTCAAGTTCCGCGCAAGTCCGGTTAAGGCGAGACTCGAGCCGGGTGGCGATTTCGGCGTCCACGTTCTCGGCGGCCAGCGCGGTCCGCGCCGGGGCGGTTTCGGCTGCGAGTTCGGCAAGCCGCGCCTCGATTGTGGCTAGTGTTTTGTCCCGAAAGAACTCGGTAGACCGCCTGAGCGTGAAAGACGCTCGAAGCGTTGCACGAGTACTACTGGGACTGGACACTAGGTCGCCCGCGACCGCCACCGCGGCCGCAGGCCTAGCCGCCCGCCGCACGGCGGGATCACGGTCGGCATTCCCGACTGCCCGCAGCTCGGCTATCCGTGCGTCCAGGAGGTCCAGCGCCCCCTGCAGCAGGGCGCGGTACGACGTGTCGCCGAAGCCCTTCGCCGTGGCGATGCGGATCGCGCCGGCGCGGCCGCCCAAGCGGTCACCAGCGCGCCAACTAGTGAAGCCACAGCTAGCCCGGATTATTCATACTCCTGGTGGCGCGGGTCCCTAAGCCCCGACCGTGTCGGGGCCGGGATGGCGGCCCTGCGGGCCTAGCCATTTCCAACCTGCGAAGAATGAACACAGGATGCAATGGCTAGGCGGGCCTGGCCGCCGCCACGGCGGTCTTCAGATGGCTCTGCCATCCCGAGGCTCTGGGATCCCGTTGGGGAGGCAACGCCTTCCCCAGAGGGATTGGGATGGGCAACGCCATCCCAGAGGGACCTAGTGTTCAGTAACAGAAATGGCTTCACATACTGATGGCCGTCAAAGCGCCACCGGGGAACGGGACCGCGGGCCGCTTGCCGCAGTTCTTGTGTCAAACCGATTGCGTTACTGAACACTAGTCATCCTGTGCCACCGAAGGTTAGTTTGCACTGCGCGTCGGTTTCAAGCACACCATGAATAATCCGGGCTAGGCAGCAGTGCAAGTTCCGCATGACGACCTCTCCCACTTTCGGTTGACTCTTCACCGCGATCAGCAAGCGCCGGCGGTCATGACCACGTCATGCCCGGCCTCGGCATGGCCCTGGTACTGCATTGGGCCGCCTGACGGCGCTTTTCCTACGCCGCGCGCTGTCGCTCCGGCCTTTGAGAAGCGGGCCCCGTGCACCCCGTCCGCCCGATGTCCCTGCGCGTGAACGAGCTCCGTTGGTCCACGTCGGGCTGCCCGCAACACCTCTCCCTCTCAGGGACTTGTCCGCCTCAGGCGGAGAGGTCGGCCCGCCCCCGGCGGGCCGTGGCACCCTCACCTGCTCCGAGATGCCAACGTCTTGCGGTCACAACTGTCCCCCGGGTCGCATTGACTGGGGCGGCCCGGCGGGGTACTATCTAACTGCGAGGAGCGGGCTGGACGGTCGCCCCGGGAAACCGGGGAGGAAAGTCCGGACTCCACAGGGCAGGGCGCTGGGTAACACCCAGGAGGGGCAACCCTACGGAAAGTGCCACAGAAAACACACAGCCCACCATCGTAGGGGCGCAGCATGCTGCGCCCACACCCGAAGGCGGGCAACGGTGAAAAGGTGCGGTAAGAGCGCACCGCCTCGATGGTGACATCGAGGGCATGGTAAACCCCGCCCGGAGCAAGGCCAAATAGGAGGCGCATGCGGTGGCCCGCCGCTGCCTCGGGTTGGCCGCAGTCGAGCTTCATCGCGAGGCGCCCGCTCGATTCGGTCGAGATCGGGTGACCTCATACGGCGATGGGGCCGACGAGGAGCCGGGTAACCGGCTCTCCAGAGAAATGATCGCCCACGACAGAATCCGGCTTACAGGCCCGCTCCTCGCTTGTCCCCCATGTGGCACAGCCGCCTCGGCTGTGAGCCCTTTCGCCACCTTATCTATATAGCGGCGCTCGCCCTACCGCCGCCCGAATTCGCCGCTGCGCATGTCGTCATTTCCCAACAAGCCCAACAGTTGGGGTATTACAGGCCCGTTCTTCCGCTGGAATGTCCGGCCCACGTGAAGCTCTTACATGAGCCCGCTTATGCGCCCCCAACCTGTTTCCGCTGTTCCCTGCCAGATGCACTTCTTCGCGGGTTTCCCGGCTGAGCCGCGCGGACCTGCGCGGTGATTGACCGCCCAGTCGTTGCCAAACAAAGTGACATATGCTTCAAGTCATGGTACCCTGCGGGCGAGCCTGCCTTCAGCGGCGCATCAGCATGGGAATGCGTTACGTCGGCGAGGCGGACCTGTCTCCAACTGGATAGACTTTGCGGTCCAAGGCGCATACTGCCCACATGGTGCCGGGATCCGGGGCATGAATGCCTTTCTTCCTTTGCCCACGTAGGTCTGACAGTAACGCGTTCAACTCCTCTTCGTTCCCAAAGCCAAGGATGGCTTTCCCAGCCGCGACCTGCTCAAACCAGTACTGGTGGAATACAAGCCGCCGAAGTAGTTCCCACTCGCCTGGGCCGCAGATCGCGCCCAGGCAAGACGCCACGAGGCGCCTGAACAGGTATAGGTTCTCGTAGTTCGTGACCGGTAGCGGGTCTTTGGCCCGCTCGGAACCAACGTATCGCCAAAACTCCTCGTTCTCCGCTAATGGCAAGAGGTATGGCAGAAGAGAACGATCCGACTTGTTGGCAAGGGCATCCGCGAACAGCGGTACGTTCCAGAACTCGGCTTTATCCTT
>Ga0315294_10000726_pt1 | contig 35629 bp, 38 predicted proteins | sample YL17G13_40_MG_FD_203626 | JGI IMG/M metagenome (GOLD analysis project Ga0315294, IMG submission 203626) | Sediment microbial communities from Yellowstone Lake, YNP, Wyoming, USA - YL17G13_40 | ecosystem: Environmental > Aquatic > Freshwater > Lake > Sediment | place: USA: Wyoming | collected...
GAAGGCCATATCCAACTTTTCTAACGTCAGGTCCAGGGCCCATTCTGCATTAACCTTCTTCTTTCGGATCCTATCCACGGTATCCTGAATCAGCATCTGGTCATCCAAAATCATCAAGTGGACATCAAGGATAAAAGAATGCCGGCGCACTTCTGGATCCAAAATCTTCTCTTTAATCTCTATCAGTTGGTCCCGGGACTCCTGTCTCACCTTAAGGAATCGTTTTACCTCTTCCTCCACCTGATCCGGATGGATCCTTTTCTGTGGAAGGCGAACGTTGGACCGTTCAACCAAATAGGCTTTTCCGATGATGATCCCTGGAGAGGCCCCGATGCCTTGAATGAATTTATTGATCTGTTGCTGAATGGCCATCCTCACTCCTCACCAAATTTATTTTCAATCAATTTGCCCAAGACTTGAATCGCTTGGGCTGAATCTTTTCCATTCACCTTCAGTGTGATCTTCGAGCCTTTGGAAGCGGCCAACATCAGAATCCCCATGATGGATTTCCCATTGACCTCCAGGCCGTCCTTCTCAAGAGTTACCTCCGACACAAAGCGATTGGCAGTCTTCACCAAAAGGGCAGCTACTCGGGCGTGAAGTCCCAACCGATTCTTAATCGTAAACGTCTGTATTTCCATATCTATTCAACTTGTACGGGCGTATTTCCATACGCCCCTTGTACGGGCGTATTGCCATACGCCCCTACTTCTAACTTTTCTTTTTATCGATTTGTTTTTTGAGCACCTCACTGGCCAGGTTGATATTCCTCTGACCATAATCGGTAATGAAAAACGCTAATGCTTCGAGATCCATTTCATTATGGTAAGTCGCCAATTTCAGCAACATAGGAAGGTTGACCCCAGTAATGACTTCGATCCTTTTCTCCTCCAGTAAGGAGAGACTGATATTGGAAGGGGTTCCCCCATACATATCTGTCAGGATGAGTACCCCTTGCCCTTCATCTACCTTTCGGATGGCTGCGATGATCTTCTCACGGATCTCTTCTGATCCTTCCTTCGGATCGATCGAAACAGACTGAAACTGTTTCAACTCTTCTCCTACCACCAGTTCGGCAGCTGAGATCAGCTCCTTTCCCAAATGACAATGTGTCACGACGACGACCCCCACCATCTCTTCCTCACCCCTTCTCCGCATCGCGGTGTCGCACAGACAGAGATACCCCTCGCTCCACCCATTCGTCTCGGAGCATCTCTGCCAATCGATTGACGATCACGATGGATCGATGTCTTCCACCGGTACATCCCACGGCAATGGTCAAATGAGTTTTCCTCTCTCTGATATAGAGGGGGAGAAGAAATCGAATGAATTCTTGGACTCGCTGTAAAAATTCTTTCGTCTCCTCCCACTGAAGAACATATTCTGTTATTTTGGGGTTCTCTCCCTTCAATCGTTTCAGTTCTTCGACGAAGTAGGGATTCGGTAAAAACCGGACATCTAATAAGAGGTCGGCCTCGAAAGGAATCCCAAAACTGTATCCGAAGGAGAGGAGGGTGACTGTCATCTGACCTGAATTCAATCCTTCCTGGACATACCGTTGGATCCTATCTTTTAATTGGTGGACATTAAAATCGGATGTATCGATCACCTGATTCGCCATATCCCGTATCCCCTGAAGCCGCTCCCTCTCCAAACGAATCCCTTCTCTGATGGACCCTCCCACCGCTAAGGGGTGCTGACGACGAGTTTCACTGAAACGCCTCATCAGAATTGGATCGGAGGACTCCAAAAAGAGAATTTCGATCGAATAGCCCTCCTTCTGAAGATTTTGGATGACTCTTCTCGAATCCTCTAAAAAATCGTTCCCTCCTTGTGCAACTTCTGACTCCTCCCAAACAGGGTACGATGCAGTTCCCCGGATATCCTCCACCACGGCCACTTTGGAGACCTTTCCGCCTGACTGTTCACAGAGTTCTATAAATTTGGGTAAAAGGAGGATAGGAAGGTTATCCACACAGTAGAAACCGATATCCTCTAAGGCCTTAATAGCCGTTGTTTTCCCGGAACCGGAAAGACCGCTGATGAGAATCACCCGGATGTTTTTCACTCCACCTCGCCCTCGACCTCAAGTTTGCCTCCCCCTCCCTTCTCCATCTTGCTAAGGAGTTTTTTCTCAAACTCCAGTGCCGAATCGTATCCCATCAATTTTAGGTGGTGGTTCCGGGCGGCCACTTCGATGATCGTTGTCAAATTTCGAGCTGGTGTGACGGGAATTCTCAACATCGGAAGTTCGAAACCCAGGATGGGGTACTTTTCCTCCTCAAATCCCAAGCGGTCGTACTCCCGGTTCGTATCCCATTCCATCAATTCCAGGACCAAGTCGATCTTCTTTTGCTCGCGAATGGCCTCCACACCAAAAAGGCTCCGAATATTGATGATCCCCAAACCACGGATCTCCATATGGTGTTTAATGACATCAAACCCGCTGCCGATTAGAGAAGAAGGAGATCGTTTTTGAATGTAGACCATATCGTCCGCTACCAATCGGTGTCCCCGAAGAATGAGATCCAATGCGCACTCACTCTTCCCAATTCCGCTTTTACCAAGGATGAGGACCCCGATGCCAAAAACATCCATGAGCACCCCATGGATGCTCGTAGTGAAGGCCAGCTTCTCTTCTAAGTATTGGGTAACCCGCTCAATAAAATCGGTCGTGATGAGGTTAGTACGAAACAAAGGGATTCCCTTCTCATCCGCTTCCCGGAGGAAGAGTTCAGGGATCTCCAGGTTACGAGTGATAATCAAACAGGACAAATCCAGACTACAGATCTGATGGATCACCTCCTCCTGCTGCTCAGGGGAGAGGGTTCTGAAGTAGGCCATTTCTGTATTGCCAATGATTTGAAGCCGTTCGGGATCGATAAATTGGACGAACCCGGTCAAGGCTAATCCCATTTTTTTAACCTGTGAGTAGGTGATCCTCTTCTTCAGGCCCTTTCTTCCAGCCATCAAGGTCAGGCCCAAATCGTGCTCTCTATCTTGCTCCAATTCTTGAACCAAAAGGCTGTTCATGAATTCAAACTCATAAATAATTCTGGAATTCAGGAATTTAGGAATTTAATTTGCAATTCCTCAATCCCTAAATTCAATTAATATTTCTCATCCTCTTCGGAGATGATTTCAAAAAGTTCGTTTTTGGATGAAGCCTCCATCAATCGTTTCTTGAAAGAAACATCCTTCAACAAGGTCACGATACGACCCAGAAGTTTCAGGTTGTCCACCGCCGAATTTTCCGGGGCCATGACCAAAAAGAAGAGTCGACTGGGGTTGTGGTCAATCGAATCAAAATCAACGCCTTTGATCGAACGACCAAATGAGATGAAGAATTTCTTCAACTTTTTTAGCCGGCCATGGGGAATGGCAATCCCCTCTCCAATCCCTGTCGATCCCAGTTTTTCCCTATCGAGGAGCACCTGGAGTAATTCTTCTGCAGAGGCCACCTGGCATGGTTTTACCAAGACACTCGACAACTCTCTCAGAATGGATCGCTTATCTGTTCCCTGCAGGTCTGAGATCACCCATTCTTCTTTTAAATAACCCATGATCTTCATCAATCCCTCTTTTACCCCGTTAGAAATAATGCCCTGCCGCTCTGGAGCGGGATTAGATTTAACAACCATTCCGCCGGTGTTAATTCCCCGTTGGAATTTCTAACGGGGTTTACCCTTCCTCTATTCAGAGTAGGGCTCCACCCACTCATAACCTCCATCTTTCCCGCGATGGAGGAAGTTCATCTGTCCAGAATCCGAATTGACAAAAGCTAAAAATTCCTTTTCCGAAAGATCCAATTGGGCCACCGCTCCCTCGAGAGACATTGGTTTGGCAAGGGTGTGTTTTCTTTGGGTGATGGAAGGAATCCCCATTTCCTCTCTATTTTCAAAGGCCCTTTTACCCCTTCGGATGGGGGCCTTCGAAGGAGAGTCGAAAAGACCCGACCACGGGAGATTAGACCTTTTAGGTCTCGCCCTTCCCCGTCGTTCACGGATTTGACGCTCAGCCTTTTCCACCATCTGATCGATAGCTGCATAAAGATCGCTGTTCCTCCCCTGGCTATTGAGAGTCACCCCATTTCCGATGATGGTGATTTCTGCAATATGCCGAAATTTCTCTGCAGAAAGCACCACATGGACCTCTCCCGGATTCATAATATATTTTTGTAACCTTTGCACCTTCTCCTTCACATAATCTTTGGCCCCTTTATCGGTTTCCATATGTCGGAACGTCACCCCAATCTGCATCGATCCCCTCCTTTTTCCTTGCAATCAATTAGCAATGGCCAATGTGCAATGATCAATTGTCAGTGCAAATACCGGATTGAAAAAATTCTTCTATTGATGATTGTTAATTGATCTGAAATTGTAAATTGTTAATTGATCATTGACCATTTTGCAATGATTATTTTATGAGATTTTCCTCCGTTCATTGGAGGAAAGGACCCTCATCAATTCCCGATATTTCGAAATCGTTCTCCGTGCGATATGAATTTCCATCCCCTTCAGAATCTGAACGAGCTTCTCATCACTGAATGGTTTCTTCGGATTCTCCTTGGCGATAATCTCACGGATGAGATTTTTGACACTTTCCGAAGCCATTGTTTCTCCATGCCCAGAGGTGATCCCTGCGTTAAAGAAAAATTTTAACTCATAAATTCCCTGAGGGGTATGGACATACTTGTTGTGGGTGACTCGGCTGATGGTGGACTCATGCATCTGGATATCTTCAGCTACATCGCGAAGGACTAGGGGTTTGAGAAACTGGATCCCTTTATCTAAAAATTCTCTTTGAAATTTGACGATGCTCTTTGCCACCTTATAAATCGTTCGTTGGCGTTGATGGATGCTTCGGATCAACCAGAGCGCTGATCGGAGCTTATCTTGAATATATTTCCGATCCCCTTCAAGCGGAATGCGGCTTTTGTTGAGGACATTTTGATAAATGGCATTGACCTTTAACCTTGGAATTTCTTCATCGTTCAGATAGATCACATACTCCCCTTCCACCTTATAGACATAGACATCGGGGACGATTTCTTGGATGACTTCCCCTCCAAAGGCCTTTCCTGGTTTGGGTTCCAATTTGGAGATGAAGGAGACAGCACGATTCACCCGGTCCAGAGAAACTCCCAACCGTTTGGCGATCGCCGGATGATTACGATTCTTCAGTAGAGGAAGATATTCTGAAACAATCTTCTCTACGATAGGATCTCGAACTGACATCTGTCCCATTTGGATAAGAAGGCACTCTTTCAAATCTCTCGCGGCCACCCCAATGGGATCGAACTGTTGCACCTTTCGAAGGACCCTCTCCACCACCTCCAACGGAAGGTTCACTTCTGAACCGATATCTTCCAAGGACATCTGCAGATATCCATCTTCATCCAAATTTCTGATGATCCATATCCCTGTCCTCTGTTCCTCATCTGTGAAACGGGAAAGTTGGAGTTGCCAGTAGAGGTGGTCGAAAAGGGTTGTCCGCTTGGTGAGAAAATTTTCAAAGGAGGGACTTCCCTCCCCATCCTGACGGCTTGGTCTCTGAAAGGAGGTGAGGTTATAATTTTCCAGATAGTTCTCCCAATCAAACTCATCTGTACCCTCTCCTTCTCCTTTCACTTCAAGGGTATGCTCTGTATTCGGGGGGGGTTCTTCTTCGGCCTTTTCGGTTACAGGCTCCTGGACCTCGGCCTCCTCCTTTCCCTCCTCAACCTCTTCGAGAAGAGGGTTCTCCTTCATCTCCTGATTGATCAGGTCTACCAGTTCCAGTCGTGTTAATTGGAGAAGCCGGATCGCCTGTTGGAGCTGAGGGGTGATCACCAACTGTTGAACAAGTTTGATTGTTTGTTTAAGCTCTAACGCCATTTCGTTCTTATCATCTCCCTTATGCGGGAGAGCTCACTTCCTTTTTCTCATCCTCTTTTTAAGATCCTTCGTCGCTTTGTTCCTCAGGATAAATAAAACCAAATGTTAAATTCCATATTTGGTTTTATTTAACTCGAACCCATCTCCCAAATAAAATTTTCTCGCCTTTTGGCTACAAGCGATACTCTCGGGATCCCCCTCCTCCAAGATATGCCCCTCATTGAGGATATAGGCTCGGTCACAAACTCCTAATGTTTCTCGTACATTATGGTCTGTAATTATAATTCCAATCCCCTTCGATTTCAATTGACGAATAATGGACTGAATATCCAATACCGCAATGGGGTCAATTCCTGAAAAGGGTTCATCCAAAAGGATGAAGGAGGGCGAGAGCACCAAGGCCCGGGTAATCTCTACTCGCCTGCGCTCTCCTCCAGAAAGGCTATAAGCCTTCTGCCTTCGAAGTGAGGAGAGTGCTAATTCGTCCAAGAGTTCTTCCAGCCGGTTCTTCCTCTCCTCTTTGGAGAGGGAAAGGGTTTCTAAAATCGCAATCAAGTTCTCTTCTACGGTCAGTTTTCTGAAGACCGATGGTTCCTGAGGTAGGTACCCAACTCCTTTTCTCGATCGCAAATACATGGGAAGAGATGTAATCTCCTCACCATTCAGGTAGATCTTTCCACCATTGGGTTGGAGCAGTCCAACAATCATATAAAAAATGGTGGTCTTACCTGCGCCGTTGGGTCCTAACAATCCCACCACTTCCCCCCCCCGGATCTCAACATTTACCGTATCTACCACCTTCTTATGACGAAAGGATTTCGTCAAATTCTCACATAAAAGATGCGACATCTTTTGACCCTTAAGAAAATTATCAATTGGCAATGGTCAATTAGCAATGATCAATTTTCAATGCAAATACGAATTTAAAGAATTCTTCTATTAATAACTATTCATTGAGCATTGACCATTGGTCATTGATCATTTATTACTCTTTTTTAGAAGGGGTGATGTGGGTGCTGACCCGACCCCCTTTGCCTGGTTCCACAACGCTTCGTTCCTCATCAACGTAGAATGTCACCCGTTCTCCCCGGATGATATTCTCTCCTTCACGAACCACTGCCTCCCCATCTAAATCCGCTTTATTCTCATCCTGGTAAAAGGTGGCCTTTTGACTGGTTGCCCTGCGTTCCAATTGAACGATCTTCACATTACCGATCGCTATCATCTCTTTAAGTTTCTTCGTATCCGGGTCGTAGATGATGATCAAGGTGTTAGAATAGAGGGTCGTGTCACCCTGTTTGGCTACCACATTTCCCTTAAAAGTGACCGTGCTCTGTTTTTGATCCGCCTCGACGCTGTCAGAGGTGATATCGATGGGATCACGGCTTGTGGTAAATCCGAATCCTCCTTCAGCCCTTGGTTTTTTCTCATCGCCTTTTCCAACTCCTCTCTTCTCCTGGGCCTCCCCGGATATGAAAAAGAGAGAAAGGGAGGATATGAGAACAAGTATTCCGATCCCCTTACCCAGATTCATCCCTTCTTTCCTCCTCTCCATTGAGTCTTTACCTGGTTGAGGACTTTAAAAATTTTCGCCTCCATATCCACCCACATCCCTTTCCCCACCAGTCGGATCTGTTCTCCTTCGATCTCAACAGTATCTGAGGTGGTGACTTTCTTCTCAGAATTATTATAGGAGATGGAATGGGTTTTCAGCCGATATCCATCGCTCGAAGTAAGCACCACATCTCCCACCAACTCCATATTTCTCGAATCCTGATAGACCTTCCCCTTATTTCCAGAAATGATGAAGGACTGTCCTTCTTTCGTAAAGAAAGTAACCTTCACCTCCTCTAACAGCATGATGTTCTGACCTTGATACTGTTGGATCGACTTCGCCTCCAACTCCCATGTTTTTTGACCGTGTTTATCTTCTACAAATCGAATCTTCTCCAAACGCGCATCAGCCCCATCGGTCGAAATCTTAGGAACCACCTCTCCTTCCTCTGAAGCCTTTTTTCCCTGTAGGTTTACCCAAAGGCTTACAAGGACGAGTAAACCAATCGATATAATGAAGATCAAAATAGCAATCTTAAGCTTTCGCATAATACAAACTCATTTCGAACAATGGAATATTGGAATACTGGAATATTGGGTTTATAATTTTTTCAACCATCATTCCATTAATCCATCCTTCCATTATTCCAGCGGAATCAAACCACTCCAACCTTCAAGAGATCGTGAAGATGGATGATTCCCACCGGTACTTTATCGCCAGCATGATTAAAGACAAGTAGAGAAGTAATGGAATACTCCTCCATCCTCTGTACTGCCTTTGCAGCCAAGGCATCCTTTTCGATCCATTTGGGGTTCCTGGTCATCACTTCAGAGGCCTCCCGATTGAGAAGATCATTGAATTTCTCTAAGGCGCGCCTCAGGTCTCCATCTGTGATCACACCGACCAGATGCCTTTCTCCATTGCAGACCCCAGTCACACCCAACCGTTTCGAGGTGATCTCAAAAATCACATCCTTCATCAAGGTCTTCTCTGAAACCATGGGGAAGGCCTCCCCGACGTGCATCAGGTCTTCTACCTTGAGGAGAAGTCTTTTCCCTAATGTCCCTCCGGGATGGAGAAGGGCAAAATCCTTTTCCTGAAAACCTTTCTTTTCCATCAAGGTCACGGCTAAGGCATCCCCTAATGCAAGGGTTGCTGTGGTGCTTGCCGTTGGGGCCAAACCATAGGGGCATGCCTCCTCCTTCACGTGGATGTTGAGGCATACATCTCCTGCTTTGGCCAGAGTGGACTTCAAATTCCCGGTGAGGGCGATCAAGCGATTGCCATACCGTTTGATGAGAGGAAGAACCTCTAAAAGCTCACGGGTCTCCCCGCTATTGGAGATGGCGATGACCACATCCTCTTTTGCCAGCATCCCAAAATCTCCATTCAGACCCTCTGCAGGGTGAATAAAAAAGGCCGGAGTCCCTGTGCTGGCGAATGTGGAGGCGATCTTCCTGCCCACCAGTCCAGATTTCCCCATGCCCATGAGAACGACTCTCCCTTTGCAGTTATAGAGGATCTCCACTGCCCGTGAGAAATTCTCATCGACTCGTTCTGCGAGTTCGAGAATCGAATGGGCCTCGACTCTCAATACCCTTTTTGCCTCCTCAATCACATCCACTTGGCCTATCTCCTCCCCCCCCACCCCTGCCTACCGACAGGCAGGCTTCTCTCCCCCTCAAAGGAGGGTGAAGGTGGGGTGCTATTTAGAATTATGGTTTTATGCCATACTTGAGATAATCCTTACTTTCCCTCTTCCTTCCTTATCATCCTCTTTCTTGGAACTCGGACGACCGCAGGCTTCTTTCTCACCGCACGAAGGGAAGCTTTAATGAACTCCCTGAAAAGAGGGTGTGGATCCATTGGCTTTGATCTGAATTCTGGATGGAACTGGCATCCAAGAAACCAAGGGTGATCTTTCAATTCGACGATCTCCACCAACTCCTTATCAGGAGAAACTCCACTCAATACCAATCCTGCTTTTTTCAAGATGTCCATATAGGCGTTATTGAATTCGTAACGATGCCGGTGTCGCTCGTAGATCAATTTCTTATTATAGGCCTCAAGGGCCAAGCTCCCCTCTTCGAGCCGACAGGGGTAGAGACCCAACCTCATCGTTCCGCCTTTCGGTGCATCAGAACTTCTTCTCTGGATGACCTGATTGCGATCCACCCACTCCTCTAAAAGATAGATGACCGGATGGGGAGTATTGAGGTCAAACTCCGAACTGTTGGCACCTTTCAAACCGGCGCAATGCCTCGAAATCTCAATCACTGCACACTGCATGCCCAGGCAGATTCCAAAATAAGGGATCTTCTTCTCTCTGGCAAACTGAATGGCTTTAATCTTACCTTCAATCCCCCTCGTCCCGAACCCTCCGGGCACAAGGATACCATTTGCTCCCTTAAGGAGATGCTCTGGGCCCTCTTTGTCTACTTGCTCCGAATCGACATACTTCAGATTCACCCTGGCATCATTGGCAATCCCACCATGGATCAATGCTTCCGTTAAACTCTTGTAGGATTCAATCAAACCCACATATTTTCCCACGACCGCGATCGTGGTCTCAAACCGGGGATGTTTGATCTTTTTGATGATCCGCTCCCAGCCCTTCAAGTTCGGTCGACCCGTCCAGATATTGAGTTTTTCAACGATCTTCTCATCCAGTCCCTCTTGATGAAAGACGATAGGAACTTCATAGACGGTTTCCACATTCTTTGCAGTGATCACTGCATCCTTATCCACATTACAGAAAAGAGCGATCTTCGCCTTGATATCTGGCGAAAGGATTCGATCCGTTCGGCAAAGCAATATGTCTGGCTGAATTCCTATCTCTCGAAGCTCTTTCACACTGTGTTGAGTCGGTTTGGTCTTCAGCTCCCCCGCTGTTGCGATGTAAGGCACCAGAGTGAGATGAATATAGAGTGTATTTTCCCTGCCCAATTCTCCTCGGATTTGGCGAATGGCCTCTAAAAAAGGAAGACTCTCGATATCCCCGACCGTGCCACCGACTTCAACGATGACGATGTCCACATCCTGAGTGAGGTCGAAGATCTTTGACTTGATTTCATCGGTGATATGGGGAATCACCTGAACGGTACCGCCCAGATAGTCTCCCCTTCTCTCCTTTGAGATGACTGAGTCATAAATCTGCCCTGTGGTGAAGTTATTTTTCTTCGACGTCTTTACGTTGGTGTAACGCTCGTAGTGTCCTAAATCGAGGTCCGCTTCTGCCCCATCATCCGTCACATAGACTTCACCATGTTGAAATGGATTCATCGTTCCAGGATCGACATTGATATACGGATCAAATTTGAGAAAGTTGACCTTCAACCCTCTTGATTCGAGGAGTGCTCCGATCGATGCCGATGCCAATCCTTTCCCTAAAGAAGAAACCACTCCTCCTGTAATAAAAATATATTTTGTCCTCGCATTCACAAAAATTCCTCCATCTTCTCAGCAGAAATAAGAGGAAGTTGACCCCGTTAGAAAGGATGGGACTTTAACCCCCACCCTTTCTGAGATGAATGAATATTATCTATTTTTATCATCCCCGCCATCAATGGCGGGACTTTCTAACGGGGTTAAAAATCTTTCGATCAGCTCAAATCCCTTCTCAATAAAGATCCCGCTCCGCTTCGCAGAAACCTCATCAAAACCTTCAATGCTGGCATCCTTGCCCCTGCCTTCTGTGGAATAAACCCCGTTAGAAAAGAGAGAGTTTTGAACCCCACCCTCAACCCCGTTAGAAAGATGCTTTCTAACGGGGTAAATGACATAAGGAACAGGATCGGCCGTGTGTGTTCTGACCGAAAGAGGGGTAGGATGGTCTGGTAGGACTAAAATCTTATAGCTTTTGAAATCACTCATCCCCTTTAAAATCGCGCCCACGATCTTCTCATCAAAAGCCTCTATGGCTTCGATCTTCAATCGGAGGTCTCCCATATGGCCGGCTTCGTCAGGAGCTTCCACATGAACATAGACAAAATCCTTCTCCTTCAACCCTCCCAATGCATACTGAGCCTTCCCATCATAATTGGTATCGAAGTATCCAGTGGCACCGGGTACCTCCAGAGCCTCCAAACCTGCAAGGATACCAATCCCTTTAAGAAGGTGGACTGCTGAGATCACATAGCCTTCAACCCCGAATCGCTCCTTCAGTGTGATCATCCGAGGTGATCGCCCCTGTCCCCAGAGCCAGATAGAGTTGGCAGGTTTGAGACCCTTTGCTTCACGAGCAAAATTAACTCGATGATTTTTGAGAAGCCGCTGAGACTCATTCATCAAGAAGAGGATTTGATCTTCTCCACCTCTTCCGTGGATTTCAGGAAGGAATGGGGATATCTCCTTGCCAATGATGTCATGAGGTGGAGTAAGTTCAAGTTTCCCCAGGTTTTTATATTTGTTAGCCCCATCCTTTAAGACCATCAAATGCCTATAACTCACCCCTGGATAGAATTGAATATCATTTGTTCCCATGCTCTTATTTAAATCAATGATGATCTCCCTTGCCTCATCATTGGTGATGTGGCCAGCCGAGAAGTCTTCCATAAAAATTTTCGTTCCTTTGAATTGCACGGTGATAAGATTACATCGAAAAGCAATATCATCGGGTTGAAGTTTAACACCAAGGCTGGCTGCCTCCAAAGGACCTCTCCCAGTATAATAATGGATGGGATCATACCCGAAGATCGAAAGGTTGGCGATCTCACTTCCAGGATTGAAGCCGTCAGGGATGGTTCTGACCAAACCGATCTCGCCATGCCTTGCCAACCAGTCCATATGAGGTGTCTTGGCCACCATCAAAGGTGTTTTTCCTTTAAGGCCCTCAACCGGGTAATCTGCCATTCCATCGCCGACAATGACTAAGTATTTCATCTCCCCGGCCATCTTCCTCCATCCCTAAAATCTCTTGATATACCAAAAACTTACAAATGTCAAATGAAAATCGAAGATTGGAAGCAAAAGATATGCCAATTTTTCACAAGATCAAGGAGGTTTATAGGGGGAAAGTATGGATTTACGTTAAACTTTTTGGAAACATTGGGGTATGTTTATTTCTCCTATATGGACCTGGCAACTTCCAGAGGCTACCCCACACCAAGACTCTTTCTGTGAAGTCTTTCCTATGCCTAACGGCTGGCGGGTGAGCGAAGTGCCCTTTGTGGGCATTTTGGCTTCAGCCCTGTCTGCCGACCCCGGTCCCGACCGAGGGCGGGGCAGGCATGCGTTCAACCGTCTGTTAGCCGAAGTGACGCTTCGCTAAGCACCTACGGCTGTTAGAAATTCCTTCGGTTGGTTTTCGGCTGAAGCCTTTCGCTCGCCCGCCAGCCGTTGACCAAAATGCGTCCCGATTTATCGGGACGAGCGAAGCGGCATTTTGGTCAACGTTCAAGACCAAAAGAAGTCCCGCAAAGCGGGATTTAGATGTGAAGCTCCCCGCCCGCAGGGCGGGGCTTCCCGGTAAGGTATTCTCATTTATATTGTGCCCCTTGACCCCGCCTACAAGGCGGGGCTTGCGGGGCACGTTCCGGTCAATCTTTTAGCTGTTGTTAGCGGAAGTCAGGTCACCGTTTTACCTTTTATAAACATCTTTTCTATGCCGTGCATGATAAACAGTTACAACCTTATTTTCGGTATCGACCTGATAAATTACCCGATAATCTCCTACCCGTAATCGATAACTCGATTCCGAGCCTCTCATTTTTCTTGACTGAACTGGAAAAGGATTTTCTGAAAGGCTTTCTATTGCCTCAAGAATCCTCGGAATAAACTGTCTGTCAATCTTTCTCAGATCATGTTCAAATGACGCTTTCGGATCAATTTCAAATAAGTCCATCCGCCTTTAACCTTTTCTTCAAGTCTTCGAAACTGATTGTCGTCTCATCTTTTCTTTCAGCAATGACTGCCAGATCATGAATATCTTCCAAAAGTTCCTCATACTCTTCAACTGGTAAAATCACTGCCGTTTTATTCCCAGATTCATCAACAACGAATTTAGTATTCATTTCACACCTCCTAATAAGAATAATAACACAAAATGGTGACCTGATTTACGCTAACGGCTGGCGGGTGAGCGAAGTCCCGCCTTATGCGGGATTTTGGCTTCAGCCGTTCACTCGCCTGTTGGCCGAAGTGACGCTTCGCTAAGCACCTACGGCTGTTAGAAATACCTTCGGTTGATTTTAGGCTTAAGCCTTTCGCTCAGCCGCCAGCCGTTGACCAAAATGCGTCCCGATCCTTCGGGACGAGCGAAGCGGCATTTTGGTCAACGTTCAAGGCCAAAAGAAGTGCGGAGCATTTGGATGTCAATCTTTTAGCCTGTGTTATACGAAGTTATGACCGCTCACCATATTCTATCTAAAGATCTTGCGCCATGGCAGATAGCAACGATTTCCACAATATCTCCCTTAAGGCGATAGACGATCTTGTAGTTTCCATAAATCTTTTCCCTAAGGTTTTCATCTTTATATTCTGGAACAATTCGGCCTGATTTCGGAAATTGAGGGATAGCTTTAACTATGTTGGTTATTTTCTTTACAAATAGGATAGAGTAGTATTCGGAATCTTTAGCAATGTAGTTACAGATTTCCTCAAGATTAGATGCTGCCCTTGGAGACCATTTTATCTTGAGAGCCATTTTGACATCCGTTTTTCAACTTCTTCATGAGGGATACCCTTACCTTCATCGAGTTCCTTCAGACCGGCGTCAACTTGCAATTTAAAATACAATTCCGCCATAATGTCGTCAATAGTGACTTCATCCGGTAAAGATTGGATCATTTTGATAACTTCTTTTTTTACCCCTAACATGTTTTTCCCCTCCATTTATTTAACTATATCATATAAATAATACTTTTAACAAGCGGTCATAATTTCGTATAACGGCTGGCAGGTGAGCGAAGTACCCCTTAGGGCATTTTGGCTTCAGCCGTTCAATCGTCTGTTAGCCGAAGTGACGTTTCGCTAAGTACCTACGGCTGTTAGAAATACCTTCGGTTGTTTTCAGGCTGAAGCCTTGATTCACATTCTGTTCATCACTTCGTGCCGCTCAGCCGCCAGCCGTTAGCCAAAATGCGTCCCGATTAATCGAGACAAGCGAAGCGGCATTTTGGCTAACGTGATCGGTGTAAAAGAAGTTCTGCGTAAGCAGAATTTGGACGGAGCCAAGCGTAGTCTTTTACATCGTGTTATACGCTGTTGGTCGCTTTTGGCCATTAGCAACATTAAAATATATCTTTTAAAAAATCCTTCCAGTCTTGTTCAGAGAATCTTAGTTCATTACATTTCACAAGATGTTTATCTTCGTAAATTTCAAACTCGCCTCCTATGTAGGGCAGTTTATCTCCTTTATGCTTAAATGTTAATTCCGATGTTTTAAAAAATCCACAAGTAAAAGCTTTAATTGCCATTTGTTCACCGTAGGCTGTTTCTTTTATAAAGTTTACAAGGTCCATAGTATCAGAGGCTGTTATATCTTTTTGTATTTTTTCTTGAACATAATTTAGGAGTTTTTCTAAACTGCTTATATATGCAAGAATCTTCATAAGGAAATCTTTAGGCAAAGAAACTTTAACCAAAATTCCATAATCTGCGTTTTTAGGGGCTTCTGCCCAGATGCTCTCAAGGGTATCAGTAGATTTTATGCTTACTACCTTTTTTGAATTCACTATATCTGACTTAAAGGTTTTTATCTCTCTACTAATACCCCAGTCTAAAGTTATTTCTCTCCCAAATATTTGCTTTGCATACTGTTTAAAAATGACCTCTCCTATTTTCCCAACAAATGTATCAGAAAAAATCTGCTCAAAATCTCTCTCTTTTCCTCGTTGTACCTTTTCACTCATTGTTGCTCTTGTTTCACCTTTCAACATTTTGTAAGGCATTGCCAAGGAAAATATTAGAAGTTTTAAAAGCTCGTTATCATCTGTGCTTATTTGAATCGTATTTGGGAAAAGTCTTTTATCTATCCAATATTTGATTTTCTCAGTATCTACAATATATTGAGTTCTACTCCTTATTTTTTCAATCTCAATAATGTTCAGTTCATTTACTCTGATTGCGGAAAGAATAAGGCTGAAAATTTCATCCTCATTATAATATTTTGAAATATCTTTAAATGCAGAAAGGGATTCCTCCAATTTAACCCTGATTTTTGCTTTACTGTTCAATTCTGTTTTGGTAAAAGTTATTTTCATAATTTTTCTCCTATAATTAGCCATTCTCCTGATATTCCATTTGGATTTTCGTTAAGCCTATTTCTTGACAAATGTCTGCTTTTTATAATATCAAAAAGAGTATGCTTTACCCTGAAATTACTCTGTGACAACATTTCTGTTATTATATCTTTAACATTTACAGGAGTACCGAATACTTTTGGCTCACCGATAAAGATTGCCAATATACCCTTCCTTACCAATAGTCTTGCAGACAACTGAACAAAATATAGCATGTCATTAAAGTATGCCTCAAAACGGTGGATATTTTCTTTAGTTTTGAAATTTTCAGAAAGTATTTTTATAGTTTTTGCAATATTTTTATAGGGTTCGATCTTTAAAAGTTCTGCTGATAAATCACAAAATGGCTTAGATTTCTGTCCTATTTCTCTCTTTGTTAGTTTTCTAACAGATTCGTCATCTACCATATCTAACCAATACATGTCTATTTTGGTAGATCTGAAGTATTCTTGAGCGTAGATATAGGGGGGAGAGGTTATTATGCAATCGACCATCTCTCCTGATAATATTTGCCCCAATTCTTCTATACTACTATTTAAAACCATTAGAAATTGTTTATTAGTATTATCTACCAGATCTACTTTTTTATATTCTGTCTTCATACTTGAGCTAAATTGAATAATGCACTTCAAATATTTCTTTGCTTTCTGTAACAATTCGTTTTGTAACAGTTCCAGCCCTCGTTCATGAAATTTATCACTCAACTCTCTCATTTTTATTGTCTTTCGTTTCGACCTGAACAATTTTGGAGATTCATCTTCCCCATACGAATATTTCCTTGAGATATATAGAGCACTCGCTTTTAAAATATATTTTATATTGCTTTCGTTTTCACCAATATTATGAATATAGCCCCATATTTTTGTTAATGCTGACAATATATCCTGAGGATACCAATAATCTAAATTCCCCCACTTCGGAACAAATTTCAAATTGCATTTTGATATAGAATCTATATGATAATTTAATCTATTTGCATAACTAAAATAGTCTCGAGGATTTAGTTTTAGAGTCTTTACCTCTACTAAAAACCTTGTTATAGGGTTGATGTCATTTGATATATTGCTATTTCCAGTTATTAGACTTTCTACTGCCGTTGTTCCCGAACCAGCAAAAGGATCCAGGATTATTTTCCCTTTTAAATTGAATTTCTTTATAACAAATCTGGGAACCTGTGGAATAAATTTGGCAGGATATACATTATGAATGGCGTGCGTTAAATAGGTGGTGTTTGGAATATCATATTTTAGTTCTTGCCTCAAATTTATTATATTTCTTGCAAATTCTTTATCAAAATCCTCCATCTTCTCCTCATTAATAGGAAGGGATTCGTAAGTATCAAACATGGTCAACTGCTCTTTAAACTTAATGTTTTTATTCATAATAATTTTTCCTTTGTGGGTCTGATTTTGCCAACCACATTTATCATTATAAACCCTCCTTATTTAAGCATTCAAGCGACCAATTGCGCATAACGGCTGGCGGGTGAGCGAAGTACCCTTTGGGGGCATTTTGGCTTCAGCCGTTCAACCGTCTGTTAGCCGAAGTGACGCTTCGCTAAGTACCTACGGCTGTTAGAAATAACTTCGGTTCGTTTTAGGCTGAAGCCTTTCGCTCAGCCGCCAGCCGTTAGCCAAAATGCGAACGCCGTTCAGGCGTTCGAGCGAAGCGTCATTTTGGCTAACGTTTTGCAGATATGCGAAGTTGCAAGGCAATTTGGGTGAGGGTAGCGAACTGCATACCTGCTGTTAGGCGAAGTCTAACTTTAATCAAGTTTGATTCCAATAGCATTACCACTTCTCCCTATGATTGCAGGACCCTTCAATATAATAAATTCGCCCTCTTTATCTTGGGCTACTATTCCCCCCGAATCTCCATAAATAGTGCCCTTCAAATGACATACAAGATCATTTTCAACGTGGATTTCAAATACAGGATTTCCATATCTGTCTTTTATTCGGTACCCATATGGAGTCATTTCCTTGTTACAGTCTTTAGACGCTTCAATGAAATTATCTTTCAAACGACAAAGGACTTCTCCATTCTTATTAAGTAATATTCCTGAAATCTTAAATTCATCGTTTTCAATTTTCGCCTCAAGATAGTATTTAGTTATTCCTCGAATCCCCAATTCTAAATAGTTGGTGAAATTTGAGGATACTTCAAAACATTTGCGCCCACGCTCCACAAAGATGTAATTTCCTCTCATAAATACTGGCATACTACTCACCTCCTTCTAGTGATTCGAAGACAGGATCACTTATAGCATATTCGATAGAAATAGCATAATTAAAACCTATAGTCAGATACCTCAATATGAATTCAATTAAATCACGAATTGGAGGTATAACTTCTATACCAGGCAGATTAATATATCTTAGCAGCCTTTCTCTCGCTTCATCTCTTATTTCGTGGGGCATTGCGGTTATTCCAATTACTTTCCCATCAGATGCTCTTACCAAAGGCCCTCCCGAGTTGCCATATGTAATAAGAGTATCAGTTAAAAAAGTCCTTATTCTGTGAAGAGCATTTATATGACTCGGCCTTGAAATGATAGCAGAGATAACACCACTACTAACAATAGGCTCGTCAAAGTCCAAAGGATATCCTATGGCCATTACTTCCTCACCTTGTGATATTTCAGAAAGATTCGCAACATCAAAATAAGAGTTAGGAGCTACATCTAATCGCAGGATTGCATAATCATAAACAACTGGTCGATCAGAGTTTTCATCAAACACCAATGATGCTCTATAAGTATTTCCAGCAGTTTTAACAAATATCTGTCTTGAATAATCCAGTCTTATTGCCCCTGTCCCATCAATGCTTATTCTGGTAACCACATGATTATTTGTTACGAAAAGTCCTCGGTCACCACTAAAAAATCCAGAGCCGGTTTTTCCAATATCGGGACATATAACCTTCCCAGTTGCTAACTTCCATTTATCAATCATCATGGTATTCATACCCTCAGCAGATTTCGCATAACGGCTGGCGGGTGAGCGAAGTGCCCTTTATTTGCATTTTGGTTTCAGCCGTTCAACCGTCTACTAGCCTGTCCACTTTAAACAAGGAACAGTTTGATTAGGTTCCTAACCTATCGAAGTCTCTTCACCATCAACACGCCCCTCTCTCCTGCCTATGGGCGGACAAGCGTAGAGGCCGAGTCAGTGAGTAAAGGGAGTTAATCAATAAAACAAAAAAACCCATTCCTTATTTTGAAATGGGGTCTCAATTTATCTCCAGACCATATGCTCACCCTATGAATGGTGAAAGGGTTTAAGGATTGAAATACATGGCCTCCATTTTGATAGGAAATTACTAAAAGATTAGGGAAAAGTCAATATCAAAAAGAGAGAAAAAAGTAATTGTGGCACCACCTAAGGGGGGGTAAAATGGATGTAAGGTAAGAACAACAAAAGGAATTAGGCACCTATTTTTGGAAAGACCTTTCCCTTTATGTAATTGACGATCCGCTCTACCTCGATTCTGATCTCTTTACTCTGTCCGCTTGGAGAGAATTTCGGTCCGCCCCTCAATTCTTTTTCATAGACTCCGACTTTTGCCGCTTTTTCCAGATACGACTTTGGAAGCTCCTCACTCAATTCGATCCCGTTCATCACTGCCCAGGCTAATGTCCAGGCCCGGGCAACATTAGAAACATCGTACCCTCCTCCACCCAATGCCACCCAGCGTGGGGCTAACTCTTTGATCTGCCGAATGACTTTCTCATAACCTGCCATGGAGAGTTGAAGGTTTGTCAATGGATCATTATAAAACGAATCCACTCCTAATTGGGTGACCACCACATCAGGCCGGAAGGCAAGGATGAGCGGAGGAACGATCTCTTCAAAGGCCCAGACGTAGACCTCATCATCCGTATAGGGAGGAAAGGGGAGATTCACAGCATATCCTTCCCCCTCCCCTTCCCCAATCTCATACTCAAAGCCGGTTCCTGGAAAGAGTGTGTATCCAGTTTCGTGGAGCGAGATGGTCAGGACCTTATTCGTTTTGTAGAAGGCAACTTGGACTCCATCGGCGTGATGGGCATCGATATCGATATAAGCCACTCTCTTGCCCTGATCCAAAAGTTTCAAGATTCCAATGACAGGATCGTTGACATAACAGAATCCAGAGGCCCTCGATCTCATTGCGTGGTGAAGGCCTCCAGCAATGTTGAAAGCAATCTCTCCTTCCCCCTTCGCCACAAAATCAACTGCCTGCAGGGTTGCTCCGGTTACCAAAAGGGACCAATTGTAAAGCCCAGTGAAGATGGGGTTGTCTCCTGGTCCTAGCCCATAGGAGTATGCATACTCTCCTAAATGGCCTTCATTCGCCTCTTTCAATGCGTTCAGATACTCTCGGCTGTGGAAAATGGCCAAATCATCTTCCTCTGCTTTTCTTGTGATCATGGTTTGAACGGAAGGGAAAGCCAAGAGTCCATAGGCACGGATCAGTTCATAAGTCAATTTGAGCCGGATGATCTTGAGGGGATGGGTTGGTCCATAATCATAGTCAAGGTATGCGTCTGTATATATGAAAGCGGTCTTCATAGAGGACTTTACTTAGAATAGCTTTTATAATCCCTCCCAGCCTCCCTTTAGTAAAGGGAGGGGAAAGTAATTCCCCCTTTCATAAAGGGGGAATAAGGGGGATTATTGGAGATTGAGGTACTTCAATACAGCATCCTTATTCGGTGGGAGAGAGATGGGTTTTTGAGAGACCCGAATGGCGATGTCCGGATCCTTCAGACCGTGTCCGGTAATCGTTAACACCACAACATCTCCTTTCTTAAAGAAACCTTTTCGATCAAGTTTCATCACTCCTGCCAATGGGGCTGCAGAGGCGGGCTCGCAGAAGATCCCTTCCAGGCTTGCCATCATCTGATAAGCCTTTAGAATCTCCTCGTCACTCACCATATCGATCAATCCTCCTGATTCATCTCGGGCAGCCTCTGCCTGCTTCCAACTGGCAGGATTTCCAATCCGGATGGCTGTGGCAATGGTTTCAGGATTCTCAACCACCTTTCCTCTGACGATGGGCGCTGCTCCCTCCGCCTGGAATCCCAACATCTTCGGAAGCACATCAGCTTTGTTCTTCTCCCAATATTCTTTATATCCTTTCCAATAGGCGGTGATATTCCCAGCATTTCCAACAGGAAGGCAATGGTAGGTAGGCACAAACCCTAAGTGGTCGATAATCTCAAAGGCAGCCGTCTTCTGGCCTTCAATTCGATAGGGATTGAGGGAGTTGACCAAGGTGATGGGTTCTGTCTCGGAAATTTCTCTTACGATACAAAGGGCCTCATCGAAGTTTCCTTCGATTTGGATCACCTGAGCGCCATGAGCAATCGCCTGAGACAATTTTCCGAGGGCGATCTTTCCTTCAGGAATGAGAACATAGGCCTTCATTCCCGCTTTCGCTGCATAGGCCGCTGCCGAGGCAGAGGTGTTTCCTGTTGAAGCACATATGACCGCCTTAGAAGCCATCTCTTTGGCCATGGAGACAGCCACGGTCATCCCCCGGTCTTTGAATGAGCCCGTGGGGTTGAGGCCTTCATACTTAAAATAGAGATCGATCCCGGAGATGACCTCTTTCGCAATCCGGGAAGAAGGGATGAGAGGTGTATTCCCCTCCAGCAGGGTAATAATGCAATCTTCCCTTCTGACCGGTAAATAATCCCAGTATTCCCGAACCACTCCCTGCCACATCTTCCTTACCCAAAGTTATGAGTTCGGAGAAAAATCAAAATTATTTTAACACTCCGAACTCCGAACTAATTACTCCGAACTTGTTTATTTTATCATTCTAATTCATTTTCGACGCGTATGAAAATCGTCTTCCCTAAAATCACACCGAGTTGATCGATCTCCCTCAAAGCTCGATGGACATTCTTCTCTTTGGCTTCATGAGTCATCATCACAACAGGCACAGCTCCTTTAATCTGCCTTCCCTTCTGAATGACCGAAGCGATGCTGATATCATTTTTCCCCAATATCCCTGAAATCTTTGAAAGCACCCCAGGCCGATCCAGTGCGGAGAACCTTATATAGAAAGGCATCACCACGTCTTCTATCTTCTTAAGATAAATTTTTTCAATGGCAGACTCCTGAAAAGAGAGGGGAGGAACTCGGCGTCCTGTGGCTTGGATAAGAAGATTTCTCCCCAGTTCCACAAGATCGCTTACCACTGCACTTCCGGTTGGCATTTGACCTGCCCCTTGGCCATAGAAGAGCGTTGGCCCGATCGCATCGCCCTTAATATAGATGGCATTAAATACCCCTTCCACTGTGGAGAGGAGATGCCTCTCGGGAATTAAAGTAGGATGAACCCGAGCCTCTATCTTCCCCTGATCAATTTTGGTAATGGCCAATAGTTTGACCCGATACCCAAATTCTTGACCAAATTGAATATCGAGGGGTGTGATTTCGGAGATTCCTCCAATGAAGATCTCTTCAAATCGGAGGGGGGTTCCAAAGGCAAGTCGAATGAGAATGGCAAGTTTGTGGGCTGCATCGATGCCCTCAATATCATAGGTTGGGTCGGCCTCCGCATATCCTTTTCCTTGAGCTTCCTTCAAGACCTCTTTAAAATTCCTGCCTTCATCTGTCATCTTGGAGAGGATGTAGTTTGATGTTCCATTCAGAATTCCAAAGATCGACTGGATTCGGTTGGCCACCAGACCTTCTTTGATCGACCGAATCAGGGGAATACCACCGCCGACTGAGGCTTCGAAGTTTACATCGACACCAAAGCGATATGCCTCTCTGAAGATCTCATCTCCGTGAAGGGCAAGAAGGGCCTTGTTTGCAGTGATAATATGTTTTTTATTTCGAATGGCCTTTAGAATATAAGTTTTTGCAGGCTCGATACCCCCTATTAACTCCATAACGATATCGATTTCAGGATCTTCGATCACATCTTCCGCCCTGCGGGTAAGAACTCCTGGCTTCAACTTCACTCCACGATCTGTTTTTAAATCAATATCAGCAACCCGTTTTAAAATGATCTCTACACCCATGCGTTTCTCGATCAGCCTGGAATTTTTCTGGAGGATCCTTACAACACCAGCGCCAACCGTCCCGAAACCGATCATACCCACCTTAATCTCTCTCATATCGCCTTCCCTTAATGTCCCCAAAATTTATTGGTTACCCTTATCCGTATGAACTACCAATGGCATAGCGCATAGGGCATAGAGCATGGTTTTAAAATCTTTTACGCTATGCGCTTTGCTCTATGCTCTTTGCGATTCAGACTATTTGAGCTTTGACATTTGACATTATGCTTTTTTTAAGACCTTCCCTATTCCTTTGACTGCCTGTTTGATGCGGACCTCGTTCTCCACCAGTGCAAACCTCACAAACCCCTCTCCATATTCGCCAAAACCAACTCCTGGAGAAACAGCGACCTTTCCTTCCTTCAATAGCAATTTTGCAAAGTCAATCGAACCCATCTTTTTAAAAGGCTTCGGGATCTCTGCCCATACGAACATCGTCCCTTTCGGTTTCTCGATCTCCCAACCTACCCTTCTCAAACCGTTGATGAGGGTATCCCTCCTCTTCCGGTATTCCTCTACTGTCTCCCGAACGCAATTCTGATCTTCATTGAGAGCGATGATGGCAGCAATCTGAATGGGTTGAAAAACACCATAATCGAAGTAACTCTTCAATCGAGCCAGAGCGGCCAGCATCTCAGCGTTTCCCAGAGCGAACCCAACCCGCCAGCCTGGCATGTTATAACTTTTGGAGAGGGAGAAAAATTCCACACCCACATCCTTTGCCCCTTTGACCTGAAGGAGACTGGGTGCCTGATATCCATCAAAGACGATGTCGCCGTAAGCTAAGTCGTGGGCAATCATTAGCTGGTGGTCTTTCGCAAAGGCCACGAGATCCTCGAAGAAGTCGAGATCGACGACTTTTGTCGTTGGGTTATGGGGGAAACTAACGATCAGCATCTTGGGGTGAGGCCAGGTCTGTTTGGTTGCTGTCAATAAACGTTGAAAGAAGTCCCCCTCACCAACCAAAGGGACCGAGCGCAGATCACCTCCGGCAATCACTACCGAATAGGCATGGATGGGATAGGTTGGATCTGGAACGAGGACCACATCTCCAGGGCCAAGGGTCGCCAGAGCCAGGTGTCCGAGGCCTTCCTTTGCACCTATGGTGACGACAACCTCTGATTCTGGATCGAGTTCAACATCGAAGCGTCTTTGGTACCAGTCGGTGATCGCCAAACGAAGTTTATAAATTCCTTTTGAGGCGGAATATCGATGGTTCCTCGGGTTTTTAACGGCCTCGATCAATTTATTGACAATATGTTTGGGGGTCGGAAGATCAGGGTTTCCCATCCCCAAATCGATGATATCCTCTCCCCTTCGTCTTGCGTCTATCTTCAACTGATTCACAATCCCGAAGATATAGGGAGGGAGCCTCATCATCCGATGAAATCCCGAACCCCCAGGATGAAATAGTTCCATGCCTTTTTCCTTTCAAATAAATGAAAAATATATTAATCCCCCCAACCCCCATTTAGCAAAGGGGGGAGAGGGGGGATTTTTCATTTCAGGGTTAACATAATTTCTCTCTCTTTTCAATTGATTTCACCCCTGAACCATGCCATGAACCATGTAAGGTTCATGATTAGTCCTGAACTCAACGTAGTTCAGGACAAGGTTCAGGGCTCTAGCCAATACTGGCCAGTTCCAGTCTTCCCTTCCACCGCCTCCTCAACATATCCTTTAAGAACGAATGGGAGGGGTGAACCAGTTCCGGATCCTCTTGAATGAGTCGAAAGGCTTCCTTTCTCGCCTCAATTAAAATTGGAGTATCCCGAACGAGGTGGGCTACCCTGAAATCTGGAAGTCCTGATTGTCTGACGCCAAAGAACTCTCCAGGGCCTCTCAGTGCCAGATCCTCCTCAGCAATCTGAAAACCATCATTTGTCCTTTCCATTGCATGGAGGCGAACCCTTGCTTCCTCAGAAGACCGGTACTGTGCCAACAGAATGCACTTCGAAGGGTAACGGCCTCGGCCGATCCTTCCCCTCAGTTGATGGAGTTGAGAGAGGCCGAATCGCTCTGCATGCTCCACTACCATGACGGAAGCATTTGGAATATCGATTCCTACCTCAATGACTGTCGTGGCAACCAAGATCTGTATCTTTCCTTCCTTATACTCCATCATGATTGCTTCTTTCTCATCGCTCTTCATTCGACCGTGAAGCAGGCTAATCTGAAAGTCTGGGAAGACATTCTTTTGAAGGTGCTCAGCCATCCGGGTGGCATCTTTGAGATCCAATTTTTCAGACTCTTCCACTAAGGGATAGACGATGAAGGCCTGTCGGCCTTTCCTAACTTCTTCCTCCACGATTCGGTAAACTCTCTCTCGAGCGGGTTCAGGAAAGACTTTGGTCTCCACGGGCATCCTACCCGGTGGCATCTCATCAATCACAGATACATCCAGATCGCCATAAATGGTCATGGCAAGCGTTCTCGGAATAGGTGTTGCCGTCATCACCAATACATCAGGGTTCTCCCCTTTCTTTTTTAAAAGTCCCCTTTGAACCACACCGAATTTGTGTTGCTCGTCGATAATGGCAAGGCCCAAATGGTTAAATTCAACCGCCTCTTGAATGACAGCATGGGTTCCGATCACCAAATGAACATCCCCTCTCCGAATTCGATCATAAAGATCCTCCCTCTCTGAACCCTTGATGCTACTTGTCAGGAGGGCTACATTTACTCCCAATGGCTCAACCCATCGGTGAAGATTGAGAAAATGTTGCTCCGCCAATACCTCTGTGGGCGCCATAATGGCAGCCTGATAACCACATTCCACTACATAAAGACTGGCAAGGAGTGCAACGACCGTCTTCCCGCTTCCCACATCTCCTTGAATCAGACGGTTCATGGGATGAGGTCTTTCTAAATCTTCCCTAATCTCAGCCCAGACCTTATCTTGAGAGCGTGTTAATTGAAAAGAGAGGAGATCTAATAATTTCCGAGCCAGGATGCCATCGGTTTGAAAAGTGATGCCTGTTTCCAGTGCCATTCCTTTTTTCTTCAATGCGAGCCCAAGTTCCAAGAAAAAGAATTCGTCGAAGATGATCCGTCGATGTCCATCTGATCGTTGGCAATTAAGCACCTCAATCGATTCTCCATCAGGGGGAAAATGGACTCTTCGAAAGGCTTCTGAAAAATCGATCAGGTCCTGCCGCTCCACTATCTCTTGGGGGATGGGGCTCGAAAGTTCATCGGCATATCCATCTAATATGTTCTTTATCAACTTCCTTAAGGTCCTCTGGTGAAGTCCCTCTGTTTCGGAATAGATCGGAACGATCCTCTTGAAGTTGAGATAATCTTTCTCGATATCTCCATCAACCATCTCCAAATCGGGATGATGAATCTCTTTCTGATAATTAAACCACCTCACCTCCCCAGAGAAGATCAGTCTCAGTCCCTTTTTAAACCGATCCTTAAGATAACGTTCGTTGCCATGAAACCACTTCAATGTGATCACGCCGCTTCCATCTCCAACCACCACCTCAAAAACCCTCTTCCTCTTATTCTGATAAAAAGCAACTCCCGAAAGCAGAATCTCACCAAAACCTGTCTCTTTCCTACCGGTTTTCAACTCAGATATCTTTTTTAAGTTTCGGCGGTCTTCATAGCATCTGGGGAGAAAGTAGAGAGCATCTTCAACGGTTCGAATTCCTTTCTTCTCAAAGAGTTTGGCAAGCTTTGGTCCTACTCCCTTTACATATTGGATAGGAGTTAAAAGACGATTCCTAAAATGTTGAGGTTGTGACTTCTGCATCTACTTTTTCGTCTCCCCTTCTCCACAGGGGTCCGAAACCACCTTAATATAAGTCTTCTTGCAGGAGGGGCATTGGATCTTGTTCTCTCCCATTTTCAGATGGAATTGATCATAAGAGATGGGCTGATCGCAATAAGGACACCGATAAGCAAACTTTTGAATAACCTGCTCTTCCATATAGGGCGTTAATCTTTTCGCTTTCAGCTTCTCGCCTATTGCCTGCCCGCCGAAGTCCCTGCCTTCGCCGAAACGCTCTCGCCTGCCAAAAAACTTGTTCGGCGAGCAGGTCGTGCACGCAGGTTGACGTAGGCGGGCCTATTGCCTAATATTTTATTGAAACTATACTAAAATTACCTCTAAGAATCAAGGAACAGAATTTCCTTTTCCCTAGATTCCCTAGATTCCTGTTGACCTCTTCCCCGAAATTTGATAAATTATATTAAAATAGTTTCATTTTTCAAACGGTATTGGGATCCCCGATAACCAAGATTACATGGACGAAGCTGTTTTCCTCAGAGGCGAAGAAATTAATGATGCAATTATCGGCAAAGGAGTCTGGTGGTGGGGATTGAAGAAAAAGACAAAACGGAGGGACGCTTCCCATATTTAAGAGAGGTGATAGAATTGTAACAAAAAAGGGGACTGTCCCCTTTTTTGGATAAATTGGAAAAGCCATTTTATGCATTTAATACCGATATTGAACGCGGGGTTTTATTTAATTATCTTAATAAGAAGATAGAATTTGAAGGCGAATTAAATCAGGAAAGGTTTGAATCAAAAAGATCGGTTATTCGCTTCTTGAAAATTCCTAATTATGGGAATCCTCTTAATGATAATGGGTTATTATGTTCTCAATATTGGATAGATGGTAAAATTGATAGCGCTATATTGCATAATCGAAGCTGTCTCTTGAAGAAAAGAGAGATCCTTTTTAAAAGAGGTTTTAGGAAGCCAGATCGTCTGAAGCTAATCCCATAATAATTTGACATGAGTTCAATTATTTTATATATTATGATATGAATACAATAGGCACACTTTATGAAATATTATGACTGGAATGATGAAAAGAATGAATTACTCAAAAAAGTGCGCGGAGTGTCATTTGAACAGGTTGAATTGGCCATCGCATCAGGGAATTTAGTGGACCGAATTAAGCATCCAAATCTGATAAAGTATCCGGATCAAAAAATATTTTTGGTTAAGATTGAGGACTATATCTATTCGGTGCCGTATATTGAGGATAATGATAAGATATTCTTTAAAACAATAATTCCAAACAGTAAGGCAACGAAGAAGTATCTCGGAGGCAAAAAATGAAAAAAGTAGAATATCTGAATAAAGATGAAAGGGAATTGGCAGAATCACTTGAAAATGAAGAATGGGTTTCGGACCTCAGCAAAAAAGAAAAAAAACGATATGAGGAATATGCCCGCTATAGTCTGAACAAGCAAAAGCGGATCAATATCCGAATGGCTGAAAGGGATTTAAAAAAAATACAAGCAAGAGCCATTGAGGAAGGGATACCGTATCAATCCCTCATCTCGATGTTGATTCACAAATATAATGAGGGAAAAGTACTAATTAGAAAGGGAAAAACACTCTTAAAAACGTAGCTTAAAATGAGGGACATTTCACATATTTAATTCAAAGGTGAAGAGTAGGAGGATTACCCTTCAAAAACCACACATTTAATCTGACTCCGATCTAAATTTTTCACAAATTCCTTTTTTGATTGGGGACACACGGATATTTCTACTTAACTTCTTCCTGAAATCGAGAACCGAACAATTTAGCGAAGCATGCTCGATTACAATTAATAATGCACAGAAGGTATCTGCTTTTTTTCCATTGATAGAAAATCCAGGGTAGTGCTCGTCTGATTTTAGGTTTTGATATGGCTTCCATATCGCAACCTTATGGAAAGTGCGGATCTTGGCAAGATACTTGCGGTTTTTGAGGTTCAGTACCACCCCCAAGATATAGTGGTTCCCTTTGATCCTTGGCGGCGACCTCGTCTACTTCGAGAAAATGGATGGCACCCAGACGGGAAGCGTCAGGGTGGCGCTCGGTAAGGCGTGCTCGGCAGCGCTGTTCAAGCGCCCGACCAAGGTGTTCCAGGACGTGGTGGCCGCGGGCGGCGAAGGTCTTCGCATCCTGGGCCTGGAGGGCGCCGTTCCGATCGAGGGCGGGCTGCCGCTGCTGATGGACGGCAAAATCGTCGGCGCCATTGGCGTTTCGGGCGGCACATCGCAGCAGGACGGCGTGGCCGCGAAGGCCGGCGCCGACACGCTGAAGTGAGAGCGATCACCAGGGCGAGGGGCCAGGCGGCCCCTTGCCTGGCTGAACATCCCGACCCATATAAAATCTTGGGGAACATTGTTGAAAATTATCACTTTTAACTTTCGGCCTCCATATTTTGAATGGCCTTGGCCACGGCTGAAGTACAAACCCCTACATGCCTCGCTATCTCTGCCATAGCATATAGTTGGGGTCACCCATTATTATGGAGCCCCACGGGCAAGCCCGTGGTACCTCCATGAAATACCCGCCTACGCCCCTGGGCTCTGAAGCACTTCGGTACGCAAGCGTCAAGGCTTCGGCGGGTTATCCGCCACTCAAGCGACATCCGCCGTAGCACTTATTCGCATTCATTCATGGGTAAACCCGTGGTCTTCTGCGAAGGCGGATAAATAATATACCTACTTCATCTTGCGGATGCGTACCTCAATCTCTTTGATATCCTTCAGTAAATCCAAAAGTTTGGATGTATCAGTCTCACCATAGTGATATGGATAGAGGACTTTCGGCTTAAAGGCTTTTGCAGAGTCGGCTACCATTTCCGGGATCATTGTATAAGGTAAATTCATTGGCAAGAAGGCAATGTCAATATCCTTTAGCTCTTTCATCTCCGGAATGTTTTCCGTATCACCCGCTACATAGACTCTCTTATTACCGAAGGTAATGACATAACCATTACCAATGTCTTTGGGGTGAAAGGGTTGTCCATTATCACGTTTATGGACAATATTGTATGCAGGTACAGCTTCTATCTTTAAACCTTCAATGGTTTTGACATCACCGTTATCCATGACAATACCATTTTCAACCTGTTTCGCACAGGTTTTGGTCAATATGACTACGGTTTTTTCTGTGCGTAGAAAACCCAAGGCTTTCAGGTCAAGATGGTCTCTGTGCTCATGGGTTAGCAGAACAATGTCAGCCTTTGGCATCTTGGTATAATCCGCCATCTCACTGAATGGGTCTACATGTATTATTTTCCCTTGAAAGGTAAACATTAATGAGCCATGACCTATAAATGTAATCTTCAGGTCTCCAGCAGAGGTTTTAATAGTATCCGTTTCAAACTTTTCTTGAGCCGCTGCTACAGCAACTAAAGTCAGCATTAAACCGAAGACCGACAAAAATAACTTTTCCATATCCTACCTCCTTTTTAGAGTGCCCCCGTGGATTTCAGAAATGTTTTTGAATATTACCACTTTTCAACTTAGGACTTCATATTTTGAATGAAGAATAAAATAAATCCAGCACTTTTCAGCGGGGTATTCGGGAAAGGTGCTGAATAAAATTTTTATCATTAAATTTTAGTGAGCTAAAGAATCCGTCAAACGGACATATCTTTTCTCTTTGATGAACATACAACAGAATAAGGCGATTAGTGCCATTACTGCTGAAAGAATAAAACTCAATTGATAACTTCCTGTTAGATCAAAGATCCATCCCCCCATAAACGCCCAAAAACCCCCGCCAAAGTGGTGAACCATAGTGATCACACCGGAAATAAGACCAATATGAGAGAACCCATATAGTTTTCCAACCAGAGTAGTTACGATTGGGGCGGCCATGAGGAAGGTAAAGCCAAAGGTCAGGCTAAAGAGGTAGAATGAGGTTTGATTCTGGTACGTTAGAATAAAGATAAAAAGCGAGAATCGGATCAAAAAGATGACGACAAGGGGGATCTTATTTCCAATTAAGTCTGAGGCTGGTCCGGAAAGGAGTATCCCCCCTAAACTCATCAGCCCGAACCAGCCTAACATGGCGCCCGCCGTAGTGGCCGAAATACCATGATCCGTAACAAAGGGGATCAGGTGTGTTGAAACTAAAAAATCGCCGCTTCCACATATAAACATCGCTATTAAGAAGAGCCAGAACGAAGAGGTATGCATGGCTTCTCTTAAGCTCAGATCCTGAAGAGTCCCGCTCGAAGCAATCTCCCTACTTCCTTGTATTTTCTCGCTATCTTTATAATGGGAGGAGCATGTGTCGGGGTTATTGGCATTTTCTTTAATCACAAGCAGCGCCAAAGTCATATTGACTAAGAACATCATCAATCCAATGGAAAGATAAGAGATTCTCCAACCATACCTGAAGGTAGAAAAGGTAAAAAGTGGGACGATTGCAAATTGACCAAGGCAATTTCCAGAGAGAGCTAAACTGATGGCGAGGCCGCGCCACTTTTTGAACCACTTGCTGATCAGGGCTGCCAAGAGAGGAATGGACGTTCCACCCAACCCAATGGCTGCAAAAACTCCATAAAAAATATAAAACTGCCAGAGGGAGTTAATAAGGGAGATGAGTGCATATCCTGCCGAGACAAAAACTGTTGAAATGATGATCACCCACTTAGGACCGTAACGATCGTAAAACCTACCCACAGCGATGAGGGAAATGGCGAAGAGAGTCATATTAAGAAAAAAAGCAAAGGAGATAGAACCCCGGCTCCAACCAAATTCTGCGATCATCGGTTTAAATGCCACCCCAAAGGAATAACGGGCTCCAGAATTGAAGAACAGAATGGCAAATGAAGAAGCCAATATATACCAACCATAAAAAATGTGAAATCTGGGAAGCGTTTCTTTGTGCATAGTGTGGGGTCATCCATAAAAAAGATATTTCTTCATTCTCACTTCAATGAGATGACTCTCCTTAACCGAAACCCTTTTCGCTAAATCCTCACTCCTCTGCAGAAGGTTCTCGACCTTTATGATTAACTGGCTTATCGTCATCGGCCCTAGACAAAAATCTTTGACTATATCTTTTACTTTCATCATTTAGAGCCTTAAGCCTCTATCCTATCGCCTATTGCCTGATATTTAAGAGAAACTATACTAAAACTGCCTCAAAGAATCAAGGAACAGAAAAATTCTAAAAAATAGAGATTGATATCCACTCATCCCCCTCCCCTCAATCCCCTCCCACCAGAGGAGGGGAATTTTTGAGGTTCACCCTTTTTAATGTCTATTTTGGGGCCTTAGAACCGATTTATCTTGACATTCAGCAGAGAATAGTATATAAGAAAATCGAATTTAGTTGCAAAGAGTCCTTTTTAGGACGTGAGAGAAACCCGTAAAGAACTCTAAACAGCTTCTTTACGGGTTTTTTTATGAAGTCTCGAAGAGTCTCTTACCAGGATCTACCAAAAGTTGGCAAAAAATGGGGAATGGGGCGCTGGATCTAAGTGCCTGATATTTCTACTAACCACTAACCAAAGAAAGGGGGACATCGTATGCATTTCAAAAAGATCTTCATATTGTTAGCGTTATGCCTGGCCATTGGACTTTTTGGTTGTACTAAGGGGGGGAAGGTGGAGGCTCCCACACAAGAGCAAATCACTAAAAATTTGGTTCCACCGAAGGCGGAGGTTAAGGGGCCGGCTTTTCTTGTGGAGCTTACCGACCTTAAGGTCGTCACGACCGTGAACATAGCTTCTAAAGAGATCGTCGAGACGCCGAGCCTCAAGGGTAGGATCAAGATCACCAATAAATCGAAAGATGTCCTGGACATCCAAGCGGTCACTCTCGAATACTTGGATGAAGCTGGGAAGTCAATCCCTTATAAACCTGAAGAGAAAATTGAGAAGGTTTATCCGTTTTGGAAGGTTCTTCAGCCTGAAGGCGTTGCCGAAGGGTCTTTGGACATCACGATCCCAAAGAACGCTATCAAGGAAAAACCTCTTGGAAAGATAGAAATCAACTTGGTCTACGTCCCGTCTCCTCTTAAACGAGAGACCTTGATTCTGTCTGAAAAGATTGAATAGTCCCTGATATCAATCCACGGGGCTAAGCAAAGCGGATGAGGGACGGGAGGTAATCGTCCGTCACGAAATTGTCATCCGAAGACAAGGGAGATTAACGTGGAATTGGCATGAAGAATTTACACGAGAATGGAACAAGACTTATTTCATCAAGAGAAGAAAAATCAATCCAAAACAAGGAGAATGATTATGAATATTTATGTTGGGAACTTATCCTCTAATGCAACAGACGAAACGATCCGGGAGGCTTTTGAAGCCTTCGGCCAGGTAACCTCAGCAAGAGTTATCAAAGACAAGTATAGTGGCCAGTCCCGCGGGTTTGGTTTTGTAGAAATGCTTGAGCAGGCTCAGGCTCAAGTGGCAATTAAGAGCCTTAACGGGAAGGAACTCCTGGGCAAACAGATGAGTGTGAATGAGGCACGTCCTCGCACCGACCAGGGAAGATCTGGGAGACAGGGAGGGCGAATGGATTATAGTGGCCGTGGGAACCGTTATTAATTTCGTTTTCGCAGAAAAGAGGTTGACTAATGATACAGCCAAGAAGGCATGGGATGTTCCATGCTTCAAAACCGAGCCATTTAAGGCATCCCAAATCCTATAAAGTTATATGTTCCGGTGCCTGAAAGGAAGTTGTTACTCAGGTTCCCCCACCCAATGACAAAAAACTACTGTGTATAAGGAAGAAAGATGAATAGGAAAGTTTACGTAGCCAACCTCCCTTTTCAGGCCGGCGAATCTGAACTCAAAGCCCTTTTCTCCAAAGCTGGAAGTGTCATGTCTGTCAAGATTGTCCAGGACAGGCAAACCGGCAAACCGAGAGGTATTGCCTTCGTGGAGATGTCCACACAATGGGAAGGCCGGAGAGCTGTTTCCATGTTGAATTGGACAGTTTTCATGGGGAATAATTTGCTGGTCAAAGAGGCAAGGGAAAGCCGTGGCTTCCGAGGAAGATAGTAATAGGAATTTGAAGAACTCAGTTATCGGGATGGAAAGAGAGGTGAACCATGAATAAAGAAAGGCTTGAATGGGTTATGTCAGGATTAAACCAACATGCATTAACTAAGACCGAAGACCAATTTATCAAAACTGCAGTGGAAGACTTCGATAAGAACCATGTGCTAACAGAACATCAGGAAGAAAAGCTGGAAAGCCTTTACAAGGAGAAGTCAAAACTGATACCCAATAAAAATCAGGTTTCTCTCAAGGAAAGCCCCAAAAAGGCCAAGCCCCGTAAGCCTCGTTGGAAAGCTGTGTTTTGATTTGTGAAAGTAGGATTTGACCTTCTGGACCACTGCCAAATTTCGCGTCGGGAGGAAACAGCGATTCGGACAAGGGCAGCAAGAGAGGAACAGAGATACTTGTCATTCTATCACATTAAGACACCCAGAGGAGGTGAACCATGCCAGAAAGATCGTTGGAAGCGTTTGATTTTAAAATGCCAAAGCCCCAAACTATCTTAATCCTGATTGTTCTATTGATTCTTTTCATCGTTTCATGGGGTTCTTTTGCCCTCGTCCCGGCAGGCCACAGAGGCGTTGTCCTCTGGTGGGGGAGTGTGGAAAAGAGAATCATGGGCGAGGGGCTCAATTTCAAGGTGCCTATTGCTGAAAGAGTGATTAAGGTCGACGTTAAGGTTCAACCCCATCCTTTCAAGGAGATCGATGCCTCTTCAAAAGAATACCAGATGGTTAAAATGACAGGGATGATGAACTTCCATATCGACCCGGCCTATGTCAATGACCTTTACCAGAAAGTGGGACTCGACTTTGCCGACAAGGTGATCGACCCGGCTTTCAATGACTTCGTCAAGGAGGTTGTGCCGACCTATCCGATCGGGGAGATTCTTCCCAAGAGGGAGGAGATCCGGCAGAGGGCGATGAAAAAGTTGGGAGATAACCTGTCGAGGTATCACATCATCGTCGATGACATCTACTTTGCCAACATCCGATTCTCTCGTGAATATGAAGGGGCCATCGAGGCCAAGCAAGTGGCGCAGCAACAGGTGGAGACTCAGAGACAGGTTTTAGCACAGAGAGAGATCGAAGCCCAACAAAAGGTGGCAACGGCAAAAGGGGAGGCTGAGTCGATCTTAGTTGTTGCCCATGGACAGGCCAAAGCTAATGACGCCCTGTCCCGTTCCATCAGCCCAATTCTAGTCCAGTATAAAAGCGTTGAGAAATGGAACGGGATCTTACCGCAGGTTTCGGGAGGAGCAGTACCCTTTATCGATCTGGGGAAAATGGGAGGGATCTCTTCAGGAGCGGAGAAAAGACAGCAATGAATCGAGGCTTCGTAGTGAGCTCAGCCGGACGGTTAAAACCTTGAAGTGCATTTTTGCAGTTCTGTAACTCAACCCTTTAGATCTAATTGGAATTATGATCGCCATGCTCTCCAGTTGACGGCACTCGGGCTTTCACGTCTTCTGCGGGAGCCGCCTCTCTCCGAAAGAGGACACGGCGATGGAAAACCTGGCCCGCTACATCCTCCGGGCCTCCTTTTCCCAGGAACGGATGACCTACCTGGATCCTGAGGCGAAGGTGGTCTACACGGCAAAGGATGGCTTGGTTGCTTAAGAAGCTTTACGGGTAAGTTGCTCATTCTACTAAAGAGAACGTGTGAGTGCCCTCCTGTTTAGAGTTTTTTACGGTAGGAAGTGTCAAAAATGGTTCTACCCTTATTTTTGGGAAGTCTTCCTTATGCTTGATTTCAACCCATAATCTTCAGCTCTCAGGATTAACATAGAGTGAAGAGTAGTTATCCTTAAAAAGCTACCCCCTTAATCTACCTCCGGTCCAAAATATTTCACAAACTCCTTTTTTGATTGGGGACACTGTACGAACTTCTTCCTTTACTTTTTAACGTTGAATTTCAGCTTAAAATACAATATTACGAACGGAAGTCAATCACATGAGTATCAGATTACTTGGATTTAAATTTGATTTTTCATAATTACCCAGTTCAGTCTTTTGAGTCTGTTTTCTCCTCCCCAGCTATTATACCGTAGACATTATCTGAAGGGGGGGTACCTCTTTTTTCGGCTGAGATTCTTATCTCTTTATAGTGAGGCTTAGACTTGCGATTATGAGCAA
>Ga0315294_10000727_pt1 | contig 35587 bp, 18 predicted proteins | sample YL17G13_40_MG_FD_203626 | JGI IMG/M metagenome (GOLD analysis project Ga0315294, IMG submission 203626) | Sediment microbial communities from Yellowstone Lake, YNP, Wyoming, USA - YL17G13_40 | ecosystem: Environmental > Aquatic > Freshwater > Lake > Sediment | place: USA: Wyoming | collected...
GCTTTCAGATTCTGAACTCGAGAAACTCAAAGAGAAGCTTGCTTTCGTGAAGAATCTTCTCGGAGTGTTTGAAGAATGCTCAGAATACAATCCAATATTATTGGAAGCCCAGAATTCCTATAATGCGGGAGATTTTGAAAAGGCAAGAAGTCTGGCTGCCAATACGCAAGGGAAATGCGCTGAAAGTTTAAGAAAAAAGAAGATTGAAACGAAAATAGAATCCATGGAAAAAATAATACGGGAAAATGACTGGAAAATCACCATAATTTTCACTGCGATTTTTTCAATAATCTGCTTTGCAATTGGAAGCAGATTCTTTCAAAGAAAGCCTGCCGCATAGTTGGCGGTAGTCCAAGTTAATGGTGCGCTCTTTTTCTCTTTTGCTTTTCGTCCATAAAAATGGACGATTTTGCCTTAATTTGTCCAGAATTTTGGACAATCTATAAAAGTCCTGCGAAAAACAGGGGGAGATAAAGGACGTTGTTCGCAAAGTCTATCTCTTTTCCTTCGCCAAAAACGATGCCTTTCTTGACCTGCTCTGCGCCTTTGCCTTTTCCGCCTATTTCAACGGTCTGCATTTTTCCATTCTTAATAATCGCATAATCCGGAGATTTCTTTGATTCAGGAATATACTCGACCTGAATCCCGCCATAATAAAGAGAGCTTACGAAAAAATCCTCCCTTATCCCCCCAAAGTCGGAATCCCCCCCCATTTTTTTCTTTAACCCGTACCTCAATGCCGGAGAAGAGAAGAGCTCTTTTACCTCTTTTCTTAATTTTGAAGCCCCTGTTTTATTCGCCATCACGGGAATAATGAGAGAAGAAGCTTCAAAAGCGGAGAGGATATTTGACGCAGTCGTTTTTGAGCATTCCGCAATCTCCGAAAATGTGGAGAGTGAAGTCGCTCCTGGTTTGGAGAGAGCTATGGCGCTGGCAATCTTTTTCGCTTTTTCTGAAATTTCGAGATTGAAGCCCGCAACAAGGGGAAAATCGTCTGCAATAATCTTATCAAGAATATACTCCGCCGCTTCTTCGATTTTCATTTCAAAGCAGAGCGGAAATCCATCCATAAGATACTCCCTGAAGTGCCTGTTTATGTCATCATTTTTTATTCTCAGAAGGATCTCCTTTGCTTTCACATATCCATCGGAGGGATTTGAAAAAAGAACGTCCTCGATTTCTTTTGGTTCCGCCTGCAGGCTGATGGAGTGCTTCATTTTCAGGTACTCCTTGAAGGAAAGCGGCGAGAGCTCGAAAAATCTCGCTCTTCTGATAATCTCTTTTTTTTCAGCGTCAATCTTTATTGCCGAAGAGCCTGTCGCGATGATTTTCATGCCATACATGTCATGAATTATCTTAAGCGCCTTTCCCCATTTTTTTATGGATGCAAGTTCGTCAATAAGAAGAATTCTGCTCTGGTTGTAGCTTTTGTATTCGTCTATTACATTAAGCAGGTCCAGATTATGGTATGAAAGCGCGTCACCATCTACGTACATTCCCTTAATCTCTCCAAGAGCCTGAAGCAGAGACGTTGTTTTGCCGATTCCCCTCAACCCATAAAAAATAAACATGCTGTCAGATTTCCTGCTTTTGAAATTCGCAGCTTCATCCAGAATTTTTCCCACTATTTCCCTCTTCTGGAATCTCATCTTTTCTTCAATCAACTCCTCCTTTTTTTCTTCCATAAATTTTACAAACTCATACTCATTCATGAAATATTCATCGTTAATAAAGTATTTAAGCTTTTGCTTTTCGTCCATAAAAATGGACGATTTTGCCTTAATTTGTCCAGAATTATGGACGAACTGAAGGGCAGACTGCGGAGATTCCGAACCCCTTCTGATTGGCAGCTAACCACATGATTAGTTACTAACCACCTGATTAGCAACTATAGCAAAGTGCAACGAAAGAATGTTTGCAAACACTTGCACGACTTTTGCACTTTGCTATGTAGCTGACTGCATAAATAATGCAGTCAGCTATAACTAGGTAGTTAGTTATATGTATTATTTCAGCAATTCCTCCGCAAATTTTTCAACTTCCTCAAGCGCCTTTTCCTCAGAATCCTTTGCAAATGCGAATTTCCCGTCTTTCTCTTCAATGTACTTTGAATAAACGTTTATGAGGGCGCTTCCCACAATCACTCCATCCGCTCCTGCTTCCGCGTATCGCTCCACCTGTTCCCCGTTTGAGATTCCAAAACCCACTATGAGCTCCCTGTTCCCGTATTCTTTTGAGAGGCTGCGCATCCTTCTCACGAATTCCACGCTCTTCTCATCAACGTTCCTGCGCTCCCCCGTAATTCCATAATATGCAACCAAGTATGCGTACATTTGCGTCCCCTCAAGAATCCTTGCAACCCTTGCATCCGGAGTGTTCTGGGAGACGAGGGATATTATAGAGATGTTGTGTTTTTTCGCGCTTTCCGTCAATTCCCTGTCTTCATTGAAAGGAACGTCCGGAACAATCAAACCCTCGACTCCAATCTCATTCATTTTTTTCAGGAAATTCTCCACTCCATAGGAATATACAATGTTGTAATAAGTCATGAATATCAGTTTGCATTTGATTTTAGGCTTGATGCGCGCAACCATCTCAAATATCTTTTCTTTTTTTACTCCATTCTTGAGCGCGCGGAACCCTGCGAACTGGATGGTTTTTCCGTCTGCAATGGGATCGGAGAATGGGATTCCCAATTCTATTGCATATGAATGGGGTGCAAGCGCAAGAATGAGTTTTTCCGTGAATCCAATTGAGGGATCCCCGCAGCAAACATAAGGAATGAATTTTATCTTCCTGTTTTCATTCGCCATATCATCACCCTTTATTTTATGCATTATTTTGCCAAGAAAACAACAAATGCGCAGCGCATGGTAGTGATTCAAATGCGCTTTTCATTCTCAGGACATGCGCAAACGCAAAAATATTGTTTTTGTTTTGAGTTTAACGATTGCCTAATACTATTCCAAGATCCTTGTCCCCCCTTCCGGAAAGGTTTATCAGAACCACTTTTCCCTTGCTTCCCTCTTTTTTTGAAAGTTCAACTGCATAAGCAATGGCGTGCGCTGATTCCAAGGCAGGGATTATTCCCTCCCTTCTGCTGAGCATTTTAAAAGCTTCCAGCGCCTGCTCATCCGTTACGGAAACATATTCCGCTCTTTTCTTGTCATGAAGGAATGCATGCTCTGGGCCTATTGCAGGATAATCCAAGCCAGCGGAAATTGAATGGGTTTCCATTATCTGCCCTTCCTCATCCTGCAATACATAGCTCATGGAGCCGTGGAGTATTCCTTTTTTCCCGTCTTTGGAGAAGCGCGCAGCATGCTTTTTTGTTTCAATCCCAAGCCCGCCTGCTTCCACTCCTATGAGTTTCACGTTCCTGTTGTCAATAAAACCTGAAAATATCCCAATCGAATTGCTCCCTCCCCCAACGCATGCAATCACGTAATCCGGAAAAGCGGAATACTGGATTATTTGGTGGTATGCCTCCCTGCCAATATAAGATTGGAAATAGGCAACGATTTCAGGGTATGGAGCAGGACCAAGCGCGGAGCCAATCATATAATGGGTTGTTTCAAAATTCCCTGCATAATCCCTCATCGCCTCATTTATTGCATCCTTCAAGGTGCGCGAGCCTGAATCCACTTCAACAACTTCCGCTCCAAGAAGCTTCATGCGCTCCACGTTCATTTTCTGCCTCTCCATGTCAGTTTTCCCCATGTAGACGACGCATTCAAGTTCCAGAAGAGCGCATGCAGTGGCGCTTGCCACTCCGTGCTGCCCAGCGCCAGTTTCAGCAATGATTCTCTTTTTCCCCATCCTTTTCGCAAGAAGGCCCTGCCCAAGAGTGTTGTTTATCTTGTGCGCGCCAGTATGAAGCAGATCCTCTCTTTTTAGAAATATTTTCATTCCCAAATCATTGCTCATGTTCTCTGCAAAATAAAGAGGAGTTGGCCTTCCAGCGTAATTCCCAAGAAGGTCGCAAAGCCGTTTCATGAATTCAGGATCCTTTTTTGCGCTTTCGAATTCCTCCTTCAGTTTCTCAAGAACTGGTACAAGCGTTTCTGGAACGTACCTTCCTCCGTATTCACCGTATCTCATGTTCATCTCCCGCATATTCAACTTTTTTTTGACTTTTTTTCGTCTTCACAACAGACTGGTTTTTCTTCAATCAAAATTCAGACATTTTTGCATTCGTCAATTCCTTTAATTTCCCCATCAAATCATCGCAAGTCCAAAGAGCAGTTCCAACGAGTATTCCGGAAACTCCAAGCGTCTTCACGAAAGACGCATCCTCCCCATTCCTTATCCCGCTCTCGCTTATTACGGGTTTGTTGAATTCCCCAACGCCCTCCATGAGTTTTCTCGTCGTCTGCAAATCCACTTTCAGAGTGGTCAAGTCCCTGTTGTTTATCCCTATTATATCCGCATCGGTTTTCACTGCGCGCTCCATCTCATCCATATTGAAGACTTCAAGAACCGTTTCAAGCCCGTATCCCTTTGCGCAGTCAATGTAGGAGTCAACGTCTTCCCCAATCCTGTCTATCAACCCCATTATCAAAAGCACACTGTCCGAACCTATTTCTGCAGCAGCCCTTATCTGCTTTTCGTCCACTATGAAATCCTTGAAGAGCACTGGAAGATTGGCGCTTTTAGCCTGCCCCACATGTGCAAGCTTTCCCCTGAATATCCTTGGTTCGACGACAACGCTTATTGCGCGTGCGCCCCCTTCCCTGTATCTCTCCGCAAGCTTTTTCACGTCCATCTCCCCTGAAGAATAATCCCCTGCAGGGGATGAATGCTTGACTTCCGCAATCAGGCTGAATTCATTAGCTTCAAGAACGTTCTTCAAGGAGCGGGTTGGGAAATCCCCTTTCACATATTCGCCATAGTATCCCGCCTTAATATTCTCTTTTGCGTTTTTGATGAACCTGTCAAGAATATCAGTCATTTAATCACTTTTATCTTTTCGCGCTCCGATACGTGTTTAGCAAAAAACAAAAACAACTACGTGCGCATTGCGCTTCTGCGGCGGATATGCGCGCAATGTGCGCCGGAATCGCAAAAGAGCGCATATGTCTTGTTTCGTCTGGTGCTAAACAATTTCGCGCTCAACGCGCGTTATTTTTTACTTATAGAAAAACTTAATCCTATCTTGCAGCCTTTTTCTATAAGGCTGAACAAAACCGAAGTTTGCAAAGCATTTTGTTCATTGTTCAGGTTTGCGCTTTTTTCCATTCTTTAAGTTCTTTGAGTTTCTTAATTGCTTTCCTCTTGTCTATTGACTCTTCAGCCATGCTTATTCCATGCTTTATCGAGGGAGAAAGCCCTGATGCGTAAATTGCAGCGGCCGCATTCAGGAGAACAACGTCCCTTGAAGCCCCATGTTCACCCTCAAGAACTTCAATAATTCTTTGCGCGCTCTCTTTTGAATCATCCACCCTCAATTCCTCCAAACCCCTTTTCCTGAATCCAAAGTCCTCAGGATTTATTTCATAGCGCTTTTCCCTTTCTTTCTCCACTTCCACTATTAAAGTTGGAGAAGAGATGGAAATCTCGTCAATGTCGCTTGAAGCGAATACCACTTTCTCCATCCCCATTCTTTTTGCAGCTTCAACCATCTTCTCCAGAATCTCCCTGTCATATACCCCAATCAACTGCCTTTTTGCATTCGCAGGATTCAATAGGGGTCCCATCACGTTGAAAAGAGTCTTGAATCCCAAATCCTTCCTCACAGGTCCTATGTTCTTCATTGCAGGATGGAAGAGAGGCGCAAAAAGGAAAGTGAATCCTATTTCTCTCAATTGCAACTCATTCTCCTCTTTCCCTATTTGTATGTTCACTCCAAGAGCTTCAAGAACGTCCGCGCTTCCGCTTCTGCTTGAAGCAGCCCTGTTTCCGTGCTTTGCAAGCCTTGCGCCTGCGCCAGAAGCAACAAGAGCAGCCGCAGTTGAAATATTGAAAGTGTGCTTCCCATCCCCTCCTGTTCCGGCAGTGTCCACAAGATGCTCTCCTTCAGCATCCACTTTCACTCCGTGCTTTTTCATCACTTCAAGAAATGCGCAAATCTCCTCAGTAGTTTCGCCCTTCATCCTCAAGGCAGTGAGAAGGGAGCCAGCCTGTATGGGAGTTGCGCTTCCATCGATTATGCATTCAAGCGCGCTTTGCGCTTCATGGGATTCCAGATTGTTTTTGGAAACCGCTTTTGCCAATATTCTGCAGAATTCACTCATAATCTCCCTCTAAAAAAGGGGACATGCTGTCCCCTTCAATATTTGACAGGTTAACCTGTCAAATGTGACACATTTCAGCGGCACCCCGCTGAAATTGTGTTCCTCAACCTTTCCCCTTGCATTTTGAGAGTTTGTTACTTTGTATGTATCTTGCCTTTATTGGCAACACTCGCTTGCGCTTCGTCAACATGCTTTTTTTCATACAATAAAAAATTCAACAAAACCTTTTTTCCTTCTTCCGTGAATATTGATTCAGGATGGAATTGGATCCCAACTATTGGGAACTTTTTGTGAGATAGCCCCATAATCATGTTGTCTTTTGTCCTTGCAGTAATTTGCAAACAGGAAGGAAGCGTTGATTCGTCAACAGCCAAAGAATGGTAGCGCATAACATTCAGAGGATTCTTCACATTCTTGAAAATCCCTTTCCCATTGTGGAATATTCTGCTCTTCTTTCCGTGCATTGGAGTGACTTTGACGATCTTTCCCCCGAATGCGTGAGCTATCCCCTGATGGCCAAGGCAGATTCCGAGAATCGGCTTTGTTTTCCCAAGTTCAAGAATCGCTTGTTTGCAGATTCCGAAATCCTTTTCATTCTCAGGGTTTCCCGGGCCAGGGGAAATGATTATTTTTTCATATTTTTCAATTTTTTCAAAAGGCACGGTGTTGCGAACAACGTCGGAATCAAAACCGAGCTCACCAATGTATTGGAATATGTTGTAAACAAACGAATCGAAATTGTCTATAATCACTATTTCACTTGCCATAATTATCCCCCTTATTTTTTGAAAAATTTTTATCATCATTTTTTTCACCCTTCTCCCCAAGCGCCTGCAGCAAAGCGCCAAGCTTGTTTTCAGTTTCGACAAACTCCCTCTCGGGAACTGAATCATAAACTATGCCCGCGCCAGCTTGAATCGTTAATTTATTCTTCTCAGCGTAAAGAGTCCGTATTCCTATTGCGAAATCGCAATTGCCATTCTCTGAAAAATATCCAACTGCGCCGCCATAAGGACCCCGCGCCTCATTCTCCAATTCATTTATTATCTCTATTGCCCTTATTTTCGGAGCTCCTGAAACCGTCCCGGCGGGAAATATTGAATTGAAAACATCCACTGAAGAAACGCCCTTTCTTTTCCTTGCTTCAATGAATGAGGAAATGTGCATCACATGGGAAAACTTCAATACTTTCATGAGACTCTTCACTTTCACGCTTCCCAATTCAGCTATTTTTCCAACGTCATTCCTCGTCAAGTCCACGAGCATTGAATGCTCTGCCAATTCCTTCCCATCCCTCAATAATTCCCTTTCCAGCAATTTATCCTCCTTCGGAGTGCTCCCCCTTCTTCTCGTTCCAGCAAGGGTTGCATAGCTCTCAACTTTGTTTCCATTCACGCGCACAAGGTTCTCCGGGCTCGCGCCCACAATCTGCCTGTCCTTGAATTTCAAATAGAACATGTATGGAGAAGGATTGATTGCTTTCAGGCGTTTATAAAAAGAAGCGAGCCCTCCGGAATACCCCAATTCATATTTCCTTGATATTATGGTTTGGAATATGTCCCCATTCCTTATGTATTCCTTTGCCTTCTCCACCTTATCCACGTATTGATTCAAACCCATGTTCGTTCTTTTGCTCTTGATTTTTATCGGCACGCTTTCAAAAGAGAAGTCTTTAGCTATCCTGAGCACTTCATCGCTCCTATCTTCCCCCCTGAATATGTAATTAACCGAGTTCTTCGCGTGGTCGAATTCTATCACGTCTTCAAAAAGCCCGAATTCTGCCTCCGGAAATGAGCAATTCCCGTGCATTTTAATATCCTCAATATTCCTGAAGTGCTCAAATGAGAAATAGCCCACAAGCCCCCCCAAAAACATCCCTTTAGTACCCCCACCACTACCCCTATTACTGCTGCTTTGCGCTCTTGCGCGCACAACACTACCTGCCCTCTTTGCGCCTGAACCATTATTGCTGCTGTTGGCTCCGTATTCATTGCGCAGTATTCCCGAAATGCTTTCTAATCCATTCTCCTTGCCATCCTCAAGCAGCCTTCCTTTCTTCAAAACATAGCATTTCTTCGGGGAGAATCCTATGAAGGAATAGCGCGCGATTCTCTCCGCGAATTCAGCGCTCTCAAGCAGGAACCCATCGTTTTCTTCGGAAAGCGCGGAGAACAAATCAGATGGGGAAACGTCGAGTTCAAGCCTCTTTCGTCTCACACAGCCATTTTTCCCTTTCATGAGTGAATTATGGAGATGAACAATTTTAAACCTTTTGGTACGATTTTGAACATTCATGTATAAAATTATACATAAAATACTTATGAACGCGTTTATCAAAATGAAAAAATGAAAAGAAAAAAAATCAGAAAATAGATTAAGTTTCGCAAGGTTGCGTAAGGGCAACGGTGCACGTTCCCTTTGTTGTCGGATTCTTCGTGATTGTGGCAGTCACCCTGAGGTTGTCCTCTAATTCATTGAATGTGCAGTCAGCCCAAAGCTTTCCGGGTATTGCGAAAAGATCCGTGTGGTCCGTATCTATGGTGCATGAACCTGAATTGAAAACCGAGCATGCTCCCCAGGAACCGCTTGAATACTTCTCGCAAGCCAAGTCGTTGATTGTGAAGGCTCCTCCAGAGAAAGTCACTTTCAATCTCCACTTCACTATCCTGCTTCCCGTGGAATCCACTCCTGCCGGTTCAGCCTTTATTTCGCAGTATGGGGAATCTCCGGGTGTTGGAAGGGGAGAAGGATTCGCGAACCTGCATTCCTTCACCTTGTTCTCCTCAATCCAATACACTGCATAATCGTCTGCCGTGATTGAGGAGGGATTCTTCACCAGCGACTGCGAATACGTGTCAACGTAGAAGTATTCATCAACATTGCTTCCTTTCTTCTTTGCGTACACCCTTCCCTTGTAAGGCGAATTCAGGTCATATTCTGTCCAGAAGTAATACTCGGTGTTCTCCGCCAATCCCTTCGAATATTTCTCCCTTTCCGAAGTGAATATCGTGGAGCTTGGATTGCTGGCCGGATTTGATGGATTCGCGTCAATTCCCCGTATCTGGTAGAAGACGCTGCTTGGAAATATTGAATCTATCGGCCTCGTGTAATAAAGCTTGCTCCCAATATTAAGCGGATTCAGGGCCTGCCTTGTCTCGTCTTTGATTTTTGCAGGAACTTCATTCTTCCCCGGACCAAGCTTGTAAATTTTTGTTCTCGTGGTATCCTCTTCCTTCACTGAATAGTAAAGCTTATCAGATCCCTCCATTCCGATTATTTTCCCGAATCCAGTGGAGCTGTAATTATATATGATGCTCTTCAAATACCAGGGAGCGTTTGAAACTCCACTCTGCTTGCAGTAATAATAAATGTCAGCGCTCGTCACTGCAATGTCCGCCTCGCTTCCTGAAGTGCAGGATTCGTCTGATTCGATTGCGTTCCCATTCTTGTAAACATTCCCGTCGTCTCCAACGTAGTAGACATCCTCCTCAAGGCTGTTCACATCCACGCTTACCGGAGCCTCGCCGGGATTCACCCTCAATATCTGGTAAGCCAATTCAAGGGCAACAGTGGACCTCTTGTCTATTTTGAAAACCCTCCCGTTGTTCCTCCATTCAATAACGTACAAGTATCCGTTCACATCCCTGTCAGCTGCAATGCATTTCTTTGCGCACGAACCTAGGATTCCCGTTTTCGTCTTGAACGCTTCTTCCGAAGATGGTTTGGGAGTTATGTCATGCACTTCGCAGATGTTCTTCACTTTGATGTCTTTTGAACCGCATGAGAACTGGTCCGAATCCTCGCTTTTTATTGTTACATTGTCGCTCGTTGCATCATACCTGCATGTGACTGTGCATGAACCGGCTGCGCCAACCCTGTTGCACGTTTTCGTTTGGCCATTTCCGCAGTCAACATTGAATCTGTTTGCGCCTGAAAGGTAATTGCCCCATGTGATTTTTACGTCAACTTTCTCCCCCATGTAATACTCATCATTCTCAATTTCCATGCTGCAAGCCTTTTCAAATACTGCAATGTATGAGGTGCATGAGAATGGGGTGCTCCTGTAGCTTCCCTCTGATTTCAAAATCGCGTTTCCCACTTGCTTTCCCGTGACTTCAGCGCTCAAAGTATTGGCTGAAGGCGTTATTGTGAGGATGTTGACTACGCTGCTTGAATAGCTCCACACCATCGTCGGGCAGTTCATGTTGTCCTCTCCAAATGAGCATCCCACATTGAAATTCTTTATTTCATTAAGCGCAATGTTTGAACGCGAAGGATTGATTTTGCAGGCTGTTTTCTTCGCAGTGACTTCCTTTTTGCAGTTGAATTGCTTTCCCAGATAAACTCCATCCACTTCAACAGTGGAAACGCTTTCCGGGCTTGATGCAGAAGAAACTTTCAATCTTTTCACAGTGCTTGTCGAAGTATCCGTGATTTCACCATTGTCAACATCCCATGCCGCATTGTTGCACGCACTCCCTGCATTTGAGCACGTCAATGTCAATTCAGAATAATCGTTCCCTCCAACCACAACGTCTCCGGGATTCGCCGCAATTGAGCAGGTTGGAGCGGGTTTCACCGTGAATGTTTTAGAGCAGGTTGGATTCCCATTGTGGCTCGCAGACGCTGTCTTTAAGCCGGAAGTTGAATAAACATGGTTTCTCTGGCAGAATCCAGAATTCCCGCCAATGGAACAAGTTGTGGTCTGCCCGTCTCCGAATGAAACATCGAACCTATGGATGCCCGAACCGAGGTTCTCGCCGTCAATCTTTATATTCGCGCTGTCACCTGAAAACGGGCTTCCCGGGATGACTGTGACAGAGCATGAAGGAGCTGGAGGCGTAACCACTACGGTTCCGGTTGTGCACGTGACGGAAGGAGAGCTTGAATCAGCAGTTATCACCTTTGTGCCGCTGGCTGAGTAAATATGCAAAATGGTGCATTGCCCACTAGAACCGCTTATTGAGCAGCTTCCAGTTGAACTGTCCCCAAAGTCGATAAACATTGAATGGGAGCCAGAGCCGAGGTTGCTTCCACTGATTGTCACTGAAGTTGAACTCCCTCTCACTATTGTGCTTGGGCTTGCGCTCGCAGAGCATGCTGGAGCGGGAACAACGTTCACGTTCACAATTCCATTTGAATTGCATATGACCGCCCTCGCAAGGCCCGTTCCTGCCCTCACGGTTCCAGAAATTACAATCCTTCCAGAACCCTGGCTCAAACCAGATATCCCCGCATTCCTCGTTGTTGCGCCAACAGTTATGCTGAAAATCGAGCTTGAACCTGTGCTCTGCCTCCAAGTCAAGGTGGGATTGGAAGCGCCCGCGAGATTCGCGAAACTCACAGTTCTCGTGGTATCTTCACCCACATAGATGCTGACATCCGAAACTGAGCACGAAGGAATTGGATAGACTGCGAGTGAATTCGGGGCGCTGCATGAGAATGCTTTCGAATTGTAGGTTCCGCTTGCGCTCACCGTAACAAATGTTAATGAAGACAATCCCGCACCAGCAGCAGTGTAAGTTGCGCCTGTGGAGGTTGCAGTTAACGTTCCAAATGTTTTGTCTTTTGCCCATGCTACGGCGGGCCTTGTGCTGTCGGTGTTCTGGAATGCTACTGTGTAAGTGGTCGTCCCGTCTTCATACATTGAAATTTTGTCCATTGCAATTGAACATGTTGGCGCAGGCTGATTCACGGTTACTGTTGCAATCAACTGGTTGTTGAGGGATTTTTTAACAATATCCTCAGAGCACGCTCTTGCGGTCGTGGATTCATAGTTTATTGTTGCTTTCACGTTCTTCGTTCCTGCGCTTGAGAATTTTATCGTGCCAGTGAGCGTTCCCCTGTTGCAGTTCCTGTTGCCTGGAGGGCAGGGGCCTGCCCTAATAGTCAAAGGAAGGCTCGTAGTTGTGGTTGTGGTTCCGTCTGAAAAAGCAATGCTTGTAACTTTCGCATCCATATCCCCGGTATTCCGAAGCACAATAGTCCATGCGCCTGCCTCGTCAATGTTCAAAGTTGTGGGAACAATTGAAGAGGATTGGAGGTTTAAGGCGGGGCCATCCTGATCCTTTATGAAATTAAGGTTTGAAGAATACGAAATTGTTTTTGTGTAATGCCCAGAGGAAGTGTCGAGGAAGACACCGTATCTTGTATTCAAGGGGCTTCCGTAAACATACCAATTAGGTTCAATATAACCAAAGCATGTCCATTTTAAGCTGCTCGCAAGGGTTTTTACCCCTGTTGTGCTTGAAGAGAAGGTGATGGCATTTGATATGCTTTTCACGTCTCCATTATAGAGTGAGCTTCCGCCAAATGAAACTGAGGATTCCCCTTTGCAAATTACCTGCGCGTAGCAGCCCGCCGGCTTTCCGCAGCTGTTTGCTCCAAGGTATTGTTTTGTGATGTATATTCTTGAGGGTGCATAATCTCCGTTGCAGTTGTCTCTTGAAGAAGTCACTTTGCATGCCCATCCGCTTCCAGCAGTCGTGGGCTCATTATGCGTTTCGATTTTAAGAAAATCAGCATAATTTGCTCTCTGCACAGGTGGGGTATTCGTTGAACCAGAAACGATATTCCAATTGTCGCTGTCGGAATGGTAATAATTCAGAAGCTTGTTTATGCAAACCTGCGAGCCGCTTGAAACCAATCTCCCATCAGAATCCCTTATTTGCGGATTCAAGCCAAATGTGACATCTACTGTCATCTTCGGAGCAGGGGAGAAGCTTGTGCCTTTTTGAGTGTTGAACGAAACCTCCACTGCAAAGAGCATGCCAAACAGAAGAATTGCCAAAACCAATGACGTGAATCTCTTCGCCATCGCCTCACCTTATTATTTACTGCTTTTATATATTTATAAACCTTACTTCGACAATCATCGAACTCCTTTTATATATTTCGCTAATTTGCCAACATCCCCTGTTTTTCAATTTTCCCCCTAGTTTTGGCGCAGTTTCGTTTGCTTGACATTCAGAATTCGCGCCATTTTCTCAGCAGCCTGCTCCTCATCCTTTCCTCTTCCTTCTGGAGCCTTTCCTCCAAATCAATGTTCTGCTTTATCCTGTGCAGTGAATAAACTACGATCACGAAAACGGCTATAAGCGCGAAACCTACTGCCTGCAGGGAAAGCGGAATGAGGGGTTGATCCGGAGGAACCTCTTTTTTAAGAACTGTAAAATGAAAATCATTGCTTATCTCCTTTTCGCAAATGATGCTCAGCACGTAATTATCCGGTTTAAGGGGAAGAGTCTGGACAATTGCGGATTCTCCATATGAATTCGAATACACTATGTTGTTTGACGAGTTTATCACGAGCATTTTGCACTGGAGAGGATAAGAAATGTTGTCCGAGTCCCTGAAGTATATCTCAATATTCACCCCATTCTCAATCCCTGTTATTTTGGAATTCATGAAAACTTTTCTCTCAAAATTCTCAAAATCATACTGGAATGCAGCCCTGTCAAGCACCCTTCCATCCTGAATGAGCGTTGCAGTGAAAGTCGCATTCCTTGAGTCCTCAGGCACTTTTATCGGCATGAATATCCCATTCTGGTCTGAAGTGAGCTGAACCGAATAATTTTTCTCAATCTCTGAATCTGAGAATATGATATGGAAATTAACCATCCCATTGATTGGAGTCTCGTTCTCCAATCCAAAACCGATTTTGCTCCCTAATCCGCTTGATGTTATTATTCCAAAGCATGCAAAAGCGTTGAATTGATCCCCAACTTTCAATGGGAATTTGTCCACTCCTGCATATGCGAACAGGGCATTCTCCTTTTCCCCCGTCACGACGCTCCTCGTCCTGATGATTGATTTCTGTTCCCCCTTGGAGATGGTGATTATTATATTGTACACTCCAGCAGGCAGTTTTCCCACATTGTATTCCTGCTCGCTTGTTCCTCCTTCATTCATTTCAAAGCCAGATGATTCCCAAAGGTTTGCGAGATTTGCAGTCTCATCACAGAAATAATAATCCTCAAGAATGCAGAATTTCTCAAGCTCTGAATTCTTCAAATCCTCCCAGAAATAAATCCTTTTCTCGACTTTGATTTGCGATGCTCTTCCCTTGTTCTCAAGCTTGAATTTCATTACTATTGAATCGTTCTCAGTGAATACCGGATTCGCAAAACTGTTGAGGAAGTCGTATTTCCGCCCGTTCAATTCGACGCTGTTCAGATCGGCCTGCACGTAATCCTCCCTGCTCGAATTCACGTAGAAAAAAGTCCTTCCCCCCGGCATATCCAGAAAAGAGGCAACCCCTGCAAGCTGGAATCCATGCGAATAGAAAAACAATTTCGCATAATACCTCCCTGATTTGGAATTCAGGGGAATGTTCCACGAAATCTCCGCAGATTTGTTCTCTCCCCCCTGCAGATAATAAGAATCCTCAAGCACTTTGTCCTCAACAATCTGCTCCAGCCCCTCTCCTTCGTCAATTGAAATCTGGAGCCTCATCCTCCCGTCAACTATTGGAATCGGCTTTGTGTTGTTGAAGGAAACAAGGAAAGTGACGTTTTCCCCGGAAACGTACTCCATCTTGTTTGATACGAATTCATCGAAAGAAACAGTCTGAAGGGAATAAACGTCAGGGCAGGAAAGGGAATCGAGGATGTTTGCGCAGCATAATATAATGACTATAATATACAGCTTATTATACAATCCATTTGCTTTCATGTGTAAATATGAAATATTGTAATTTTTATTACTTTCTTCATCAACCCGACTAACCTGTTTCAAACCAATCCCCTTATGCTGCCCCCCCAATTGTGCTTTCCCCGTAGAAAGTGCTCAGGCTGCTCAATGGAACAATCCCAAGCCCTCTTCCAGAAGGAGTGATTTCCTCCGCAACAACATCCCCTGCTTTTATTCCAAGATTCCCTTGCTGAGAGTCCGCGATCCTGTATATCGCAAACAAATGTTTCCTTCCCCTTATCGTAACTTCGATTATTCCGTATTTGTCGTCAAATCTTGCAACCCTTCCCCTCAAGGATCTCTCAATGTGCGCGACCTCAATCTCCCTTCCGGAAGGGGTTTTGATTTTCCCCCCTTGGACTGTGCAGGAGGGAATGTATTTTCCGTCAACGCTCATTCCTATCAATTGCTCCCAGCGGGCTTTGTATGAAGAATGAAGCGCAAGCGCGACTTCCCCTCCCATTGCGGTCACAACCCTTCTCACAACGGAATCCTGCGGAAGGTTTTCATCCAAACCCAACAATCTGATCAGGTTCGCCCTCACTTCCGAAGCATGCCTTCCTGCAGGCGCGCCATTCTGCTCCGCAGTCCTCATTATCTCCTCAATCTTCCTTATGTCCAATGGAACAGCTTCCCCTGAAAGCATCCGAGTAAGCGCGATTCCTTCTGCGCTCAAATTTTCCCCGCTTATTAATGGAATTCCGTTGGAAGAGATGCTCGTGACAACGCTTCTTCCTGAAGCCTGCCTTGCAGCTTCAATATTGATGCTTCCGCCCCTCAATGAAAGCAGGAATGAAAGTGCTCTTCCAAGAGGCTCCTGAGCCGTGCTGTACAATCTTTCAGCTTCTTCCCTTCTTCCTTTTTTCATCGCCTCTTCTGCTGTTTTCAGCATGTTCATCCTGAGCGTATAATCCCCTCCGCAGAGAGGATAAAGCACTCTCCATTCGTCATTCCTGTTTATGGCGAGTTCTTTTTTCACTCCATTTATAGTGTAGCTCACAGTGGTCGCATACTCTTCCCTCCTTATTTCCACGCTTCCGCCATGAAGCCTCAAATCATTGATCATTGATTCATAATCAGTTTGATATGTGAGGGGAGAAACGAAGATGGGAGCATTCCCGTTCCCCCCTCCATAAATCCCCATGAATTTTCCATTCCCAAATTTCAGAACTGCTCCATTCTGGAATGCGGTTCTCAATTGCGCAATCGGAACCCCGCTGAATTCTTCAATAGTATCCATTAATATCCTTCCCATCTCCTTCCCCTTCTCATCATAGAGCACGGCAACGTCAAGCATCATATCCTCCGAACCGAATCTCAGGTTGTTGTTCCTTCCGGGAATGGCCAGCTCCAGCAAGGAAACGCCCATGCGCTCCCTTTCAAGCTTCATTGCAATCGGCCTATCCGAACCTTCAGTGAGCGCTTTTGCAAATGCAAGATATCCCCCATTCAACAGCAATGAATAATTTGCAATCTCCGATGCTTTCCTGTTGTTCAGCATTGCCCTGAATACCCGGTTGTTCTGGATTGCCCTTGCCATCAGGGAAATCGCAAGCAATGGAGGGCTGGTTACGGGCGCTCCTGCAATCTCAAAAGAGCCTGTTGCCAAATCAAATCCAAAACCCCCAGTCTCAACAAACGGGCTTATATTCCCCCCGAAGCCTGCCCCAAAACCAGCAGTTACGCTTCCAAGGGTTGCGCTTCCGCCAAATCCCCTCTGGCCGAAATAAGCGTGCCATCCCCCCCTGTCATAATAGGAGAATCCCCACCCCATGCCATCCATAAAGTATCCGCGGATTATTCCATTTTTAGTTCTTCCCAAATCTGCGACATACCCCATCCTTAAACTCAATCCAGGAGAACTATGGGAAATTCTTGCCCCCTCAACTTTTGTCGGCTTGTCATCGTAAACAATTCCAACCCCCTTCAATTTCGTATCCGCGATTGTGATGTCGCCCTGCTCATCCGCTCCCGCTACCCTGAATACTCCGCCATCATAAACGTAATAAATATTGTTGTTTGAAGTGAATTTGTAAACCGGCTCCCCCAATGCTCCTGACAGTTCTTCGCTTTTCTCAAAAGACGTCCTCAACGGCTTGTCAGAATCGTAGAAACCAACGTACCTCTGTTCTTCTGGCCTCATCTCCAGATCATCCGAAGGACCGTACAAGGTGACTGCTTTTCCAGTATCGCTTGAAACAAGTATTGGAACAAATGACACTGGCCCTATTCCCAAACCCGGAAGAGTGCTCCTTCTTCTTTCAGTTTCCAGATTCCCTTCCTGGACAGCACCCATTCTCGGAGCGTCTGCAAATGGAACCAAGGCGGCAGCCATTGGAGTGCTTCTCCTGTCAGCCATTCTCATTGCAAACGGTTCATACATGGAACCCGGCGCAGTTGGAAGAGAATATGGAACCGGAGTTCCCACTCCATAGCCCTCCCTTCTTCTAACAATCTCTCCCTGTTCAGGAGGAGTTGCTTTTTCTTCCGGGCCAAAAGGAGTTGTCGGAGGTTCAACTGTTGGAGGCGCGTATCTCGGAACCGTAGCCCTTGGCCTGAGGACTTCGTCTGGAATCCTTCTTTCAGGAGCTCCCATGATTGGAGTGGAAGGAGCAATTGGTTCCATTGGCGCAGGAGCAAGAGAAGGCTGGGAAAGACTGATAATGTGCTGAACTGCAGAGAAACCGCCTTTTCCCTCATCAGCATAAAGCGAAGTTGAAACCATGACAAAATCCCCAATTCTTTCAGAATACCTGAACAGCGCATCCAGCGCATCCCTTACATGCATCTGGCCATCCCCACGCGCTTCCCCGCTTAAAATTGAGCCTGCCTGCCCTACCCTGATTCTTGCCTCTTCAATCCAATGCGTTCTGATCTTTTCCTTGATGTCAATCAGGGAAGCATTGTCACCCACCTGAAGCCCAATGCTTCTTGCAACAGAAAGAGCATCATCCATATTCCTGTCAATATCCAATCCATTTTGCTTGAGCGCGTTGAACATGTTGTTCACGTAAAAGCGCGCATACGCATCCCCGTTGTTTGCAAGCAGCTGGTTCAGAATGAACAATTCAGCCATTCTCAGGAATACAGGTGATTTTGAATCAAACGCATATTCCCCGGAAGCAGTTTCAACGTTTCCAAGCGAATAGCCGCCAATCATCTTCAAAAACCCCTCCATGTTCGACTGCATTCCTTTGAAAGGAGAATTCGGAAGAAGATAAAGGGATTTGTAGATATGCGAACCGGATATGAAAACCTGCAGATTTTTCAGCTGCTCTTCGACTTCCCTGAATTTTGCAGAGCTTCTTATGATTTTCATCTTTTCATCGACGCTTACTCCCCTTGACCAGTCTTTGATAAGGGAATTGAACAAATCAACAAGTGCAGTTTTATAGGCATTCCTCAAGCCATTCCCCCCCTTGCATTTGTCCGAATTGAAGAATTCCATTCCCAAATTCTTCTTAATCCAGTTGTCCATTTTCTCAAGAATTTTTTCGGCCATCAAATTGAAGCTCAAGGGCTTTCCCGAGGTTTGGAGCTGTTTCAAGCTGTCCAGATAGCCAATCAGAACAACCTCGGGGAAAAATTCCCTTGAAAATGAGCTTGCCAGCTTGTTTCCCGAATTCAGGAGCTGGTTTGAAACCATGGGCTCGAGCATTCTTTCAGGAATGAACGCCCTCAATTCATCCGGAAGAATGATTCCAATATTGCTTGAGTAATCCGAACCAACTGCAAAATAAGGAACGATTGTCTGATTGCTCATGATTTTCGGGCCGGGAAAATAAACGCTTTTTATCACATTGTATGCGAATTCAACAGCATCTTTCACTGCTTTTTCAGGAGCAGCATTCACATCATGGCGATAGCAGGATTCCAGGATTTCCCTTGCAATCCTTGCAACATGATCCTTTATTGCCTTGTTCTCTTCCTTGAGTTTTTCCATGGAGTTGATTGTAGAACGTATGAGAGCCACAACTGCAGGCGACAGCAAATCAACATTCATTCTGGCGTCATTTGCCATAGCATTACCCAATATGAATTTTGCTTTGCTTAATATATAAGCTTAACCTTCGTAAATGACGAAACATTTTGAAAAATAATTGTTTGCAATGAATAAAAAAGTTCAATAAACATTAATGCACAAAATTTTCCAAAAAATAAAAAAGTTGAAAACAACTTTTTCTGCAGATTGAAATTCTCAAATACAATAAAAAAAAGAATAATTGAAAAGAAAAAAATTACCTTATACTTAGCCAAGAAAGTCTTGCGGACTTTCTTGGCGCCAACTATGTCAATGTGCCGCAAGGCACTTTGACAGGTAGTTGACCGCTTTGCGGTCGACTGCAAGTCTGAGATTCCCTGCTGAAGATTCGCAGGACTTAGTTGGCTACCTATAATTGGCCCCCCAATGTGGTTTCTCCGTAATATGTGGAAAGGCTGCTCAAGGGAATTTCCTCTCCAAGCTGCGCCCGAATTATTTTTCTTGTTCCCCTTTCCCTCTCATAAGTGAAAACCCTTGCGTAGAACTCTCCTTCCCTCTCGTAAACTGCATACTGCCTCGCAGCATATGAGATTATCCCGTATCTGCCTTCCGAATCAACGCCAAGCCCGGATAATGCCTGCTTTTCCGGATTAGAGAGTTCTGAGTATGAAGCAACGGGCAGATTATAGCCATCCAGCTTCACTGCAAGCAGTTTGCTCCAATCCCCGCTCATTGCCCCTTTCATGAGGAACAATATTTCCCCGCCTTCCCTTGTCTCAAGCCTCTGCACATGCAATTCCTCATTCTCCCCCACTTGTATTCTTATTCCCATCAATGCAAGAACGTTTGATCTCATTTTTGCATATGCTCCAGCCTGGGGGAAGCGTTCCATGAGAGACCTGATTGAGAGGTCCACTGGCGCAGTTTCTTTTGAAAGCTCAAGAAGCACTTCTGCTTCAGGAGCAAGTTTCCCATCCTTTGCAAGCATGATTTCTCCACCTGCTGCTCTTGCTTTTATTTCTGTAGTGACTCCCTGCTCTCCCTTCCCAATCGCGAATTCAAGAGAGCTTCCATAAAGTGTTAGAGAAAGCGCCCTTGCGCTCTGGAGAGTCTCGAGGCTGAAATTCTCCATCGTGCCACCAAGCAGGGGATAGAGCATCCTCCATTCGTCATTCCTGTTCACTTCAAAAGACTTCTCAACGCCGTTCACTTCATAAGTTATCCGGGTCGTATGCGCTCCCCTTTCAATCCTTGCGCTTCCGCCGTTCTCTTTGAGTATTGCCACCATTGTTTCAGCTTCGGGCTGGAACATTAATGGGGAGACGAAAACCATTTGTCCGTCTTTCCCTGCTATTCCAACAAGCCTCCCATTTTCAAACCTGAGTTCTGCGCCGTCTTTGAATGCAATCCTCAATTGGGCGAGCGGAATTCCAGTGTATTCTTCAATAGTATCAAGCAATATTGCAGCCTTTCTTCCGTCTGGAAGCGCGAATTCCAATGAATCCAATTTTATTTTATCAACTGGAAGCACGAGGTTGTTGTCCCTTCCAGGAAGAGAAAGAACCGGGATTCCCGCCTTTATTGTTTGAGTTGCCATGCTTGCAGAAAGGGCACTTTGGCTGAATAATTGGGTTCCTGCAACCACCATGCCCATGTAATCAGCCATTTCCCTTGCCTGTGTCTGGTCAAGCATTGCACTGAATTGCCTTTCAGCCATTATTCCCCTAGCAATTATCGAAGCAACCCCAAGAAGAGGAGCAAGCTCAACTGTGGGATCAACTCCGAATACTCCCATTCTTCCGCTTAAATCGGTTCCAAGAGCGCCGATTTCAAGCCAGGGCCTCAATCCGCCGTTTTCCCATGCTTTTGAAAGTGCGACTGAAATTCCTTTCCTGCTCATTCCAACTCCTATTCCATCTGTTCCGACTTCCACTCCCAATCCTCTTTCAGTTGTATAGCTTATTCCTGTTCCCATTCCCGGGAAATAATATCCTCTTATCATTCCATCTGAAGTTCTCATCATGTCAACGACATAGCCAAGCACTATTGATTCCCCTCTGAGATTATGGAAATCAACTCCCCTCACTTCGCTTGCCTGCTTGTCAAAAACCATGCCAACTCCGTTCTGCAATCCCTTGTCAGAATATACTCCTCCCTGGTATACGTAATAGGTTTTTCCATCCCTATCGAACTGGAAAATATTCTCCCCAAAAGAACCCGTCAATTCTGCGTTTAGGGAGAGATTCGCAGTGAATGGGGAATTCTCATCATATAATCCAACATGCCAGCCATCACCTGCTGCGATATTGTCTCCTGCAAGATTGAATACGCTCATTGAGCCATCTGAATTTTTCGTGCATATCATTGGGACAAGAGACACAGGACCCAAGGATAATGGGATGGGGAAAGCCAGTGCCCTTCTTTCAACATCAGTTCTTGTTTCCTCCCCAACCGCACCCCTGTCAGAATCAGTTCCGGGCAGTCTTACAAAATAATCCCTATATTGCGGAGGAAGCCTATCAACTTGTTCACGTGGAATAATATATTGTGGAATTAAGCTTGGGGCTGAAGGCATTAGCGGGAATTTGTATGGGGGAATATCTCCCACAGGGTAGCCTGTTATTGGAGGAGCGAGCACAACCGGAGTTTCAGGAACTGGCACATTTGGCGTATATTCCAATTCAGGAACGCTCGGAGTCATTGCCACCGGAGGACTTGCAGACCTCGGTGTGATTGGCGCTCCAGAACTTGGGGGCTCCAATACTGGCCTGCCGGTTAACGGTGCGGGTATTGTCGGTGCGGGCACGGGCGCAGGGTCAGGAGCCGGCATTGTCCATTCTGCACCCTGAGTTTGCGAAAGGAAAAGCATCATATCCCTTACTGGTTTTGAATTGAACATTATTCCAACTTGTTCAGCCCTCCTTGTTCCGTCCAGTCTTAAAATATTCCCATACTGGCTGGCAAGCCCCCCCTGCAAAGCAAGCCTCAACTCATTGTATTTCTGCATTTTTTCCTGATCCTGGGGTATATCTGGCCGATTCCTCCTCATAATCTCATCAATTTTCGCAAGCACATTCCCAACCATATTTCTTGAAATGAGCGAAATGCCCGAACCAACCTGATCATGATATTGGTGATGAGCAGGATCCCCTCCCAACAACTGGATTTCCACTGTTGAGGAATTTGGAAGGTAAGTAAGTTTGAACAATTTTTCCACCACTGTTTTTCCATTTTCTTCATACTGCACTCTCAAATAGCGCGTATTGGAATTCTCCCCTTCCACTATTCTTGCGGATTCCGGAAGGATTCCCATGGATTTGAGAAATTCAAAAGCCGCATTCATGGCGTCATTAATATTTCCCATCCTCGTTCTCTTCACTTCAGAAGGAAGTCTTGAATAAAGCTGGAAAGGATTACCGCCTGAAAAATTCAATAGCGCAAGAAGATAGTCAACGGGAATGCTCCCAGCCCACCAGGCGAATGAAGAATATCCATTAATACTCCTTTCATCATACCCCCTTGGGTGCATCTCAGCATGAGCTTCTGCTGGCATTTTCCCACCTCAATTAAAGGTTGAATTGCAATATATATAATACTAACTTCGACAATCTACGAAAAAAGGGGGCATGCTCCCCCCTTTTCTTTACTTTTCCCCCTGCATTGAGAGAGTTGCTATTCCATAGGGTATTTTGTCTTTGATGACAGCACTCGCTTCGCTCAGTCAAATTGACATTCGCGATTCAGACAGCTTATAAAAAACTTTTATTTTTTTTCCACTGGTAATAAAAAGCTAATTATGCAATTCTAAGCGATGGAAGGTATATTGCTTCAGATTGATTTGTCAAGCGTCGGCAGCCTATTTGCCGACTGGGCGCCATTTTCGCTCATCAGCCTTACGATAACCCTTCTCATAGCAGCAATCGCATTCATGATAGCTGAATTCGTGCAGAGCGCGCACTTGAAAGCATGGGCAAATGACCAGTTCAAGGAGTTCGGGAAGCTTGCTGCGCTCTTCATCTGTTTTTCAGTTCTTCTTTTCATCCTGAACGTTCTCGTCGTTTCCATGATTCCCGTGGATTATGGAAGCGTTGGAGACATTGACACTTATTTCAACACTGCGCAGGTTTTGAGCGATTCTGCTTTGGGAACGTGCGCTTCAGACAAAACGGACATGGCGGGAATGGCGGGCTACAAGGGATTGTTCTGCTCCCTTGTTTATGCTGACTTCAAAATAATGAAGCTCACTTCTTTCAACTATATGGGAACGTGGGGAATAGGCTATTACACGTGGTATGGCGGGAAATCCCCGAATGCCGGAATGTCCCTCCTGAATACCGCAGTTTCAACTGGCCTTCAGAACATTGCAAGGGCGATAAACATTCTAATGATACAAAAAGTGCTCCTTGATTTCTTCAAAACCGTTTTTGCATTGATTTTCCCGCTTGGTTTGTTTTTGAGATTCTTCAAACCCACTTCAAAAATCGGAGGAACAATACTTGCTGTGGCAATTGGAATCTTCCTGATTTACCCGGTGGGAATGATCATGGAGAGAAAATTGATGGAGAATTATTTTACAAATCCCTCTGCAGGAATAAGCAATGCAGCAGCGCCGTATAACATGGAGAAAGTCGTGCAAAGGATTTATTCGATTCCTGATCCTGGAATTCCTCCGGGATATAATACGTTGTGCAATCCTGCAATGTCCATGTTCATAATGGTGGGAGAGCAGAACTGGTATCTCATGATATGCCCCCCGGTGTGCAGTGCAATCTGTTCAGGCCCCCATTATGCAGTGTGCATGAAAACCTGCATGCCAACATGCCAAAAATCAGTGTACAGCTGGTACACGTGGGTTCAGTCCTCATTTGCGTATTATTCATGGTATCTTCCAATGAAATCATGGGGGGAGAAGAACACGCAGGTGTATTTTGACTCCCTTTATGGGGTTCTTCCGCAAATCTCCCAGATTGCTCTCATCCCCCTCGTCCTCGCATTCCTGAATATCGTATTCACAATTCTATTCATAAGGAGCCTTGCAACCGCGCTTGGAGGAGAGCCAATGCTTCCCGGGCTTGAAAGAGTGATTTAGGTGAATTGAATGAAAGCACAAGATTCAGCGAAATCAAAAGAAAAAGAAAGTAAAATGGGATTAATATTTGGCATTTTGCAAATAAAACTGCAAATGAAAAACCTATTGGCATTATTCATTCTATTCTCGGTTGTTTCCGCAGGCGCGTGCGATGCGCTCGCGGACAGGCCATGGGAAAGGGGGATGTGCGAAGGAGCCCCATTCATTTTTCTCGTGATTGCAATCGCGGGAATCGCCCTCGGAATCGGATTGATATTCTCAAACATTCAAGAGAATGCGGAATTGAAAGCGCAGATTCACGATTATTTCGTGCAGTATTTGATTGGAATAGGATTGCTTCTCGCTTCCTACGCGATCATTTCAGTTTCAAACGAAATAATAACCGCAATCGGGCAGGGGGGGAATCCAACTTCAACTGAACCGCTTGCGCTTACATTGAATTACTTTGAAACCCTTCTCACTGGAGACAAGCTCACCTGCGAAGCAACAGGAGCGCAGGTGCAATTCAAGGGAGCGATTCCAATCTTCTATGAACTCTCGGAAAAAAGCTATGCATACCAGATCGAGGCGACTGCGTTCAGGTACATTGATTTTGGGATTCCCTTTTTCTATGGAGGAAGCGGGGAAGCATACAAAGCAGACAGGAAAGCAATTGCAAGGAGCCTTGATTTGGCAGTTGATTTGATGATTGCAGGAGTGATGAGCCTTGAAGCGCAATATTCATTTGCGCTCTACGTGAATGAATTGTTTGCATTCATCTTCCCCATTGCTCTTGCATTCAGGATTTTCCCCCCAAGCAGGCTCATTGGGGATTTCATGTTTGCATGCATATTCGCAATCTTCATACTCTTCCCCCTTCTCAATATCCTTTACATGAAAGCAACCGCCTGCATGGACTACAATGCGCTCCGTTCGGGCCTTCCTTCAGAAATGCTCTCAGACCCCTCCATGCCTTATGAAGAGATTGCAAAACTTATCCCACAGATGGCTTTCCTTCCGACTCTCACCCTGATCCTTCTCACCACGTTCGTGATGGTCTGCATGAAAGCCTTGTCGAAAATATGAGGAATTAAAATGAAGGAAGAATTTGAATTCATCGAGAGAAAAAACGCGAAAAACAATATCGAAAAAGGCAACATTAGCGTACGCGCGAGAATAAAAAGCATTACAAAAAACATACGCGCGAAAACGAAAAATAAAACAAAAAATATTTTCGAAAAAATAAGGATAAGCGTTCGCGCATTGAAAAAAATAAACAATAATTTGTTGATGGGTGTTCGGGCAATGAAAGAAGTAAACAATAATTTATTATTTGTGCGCGTTTTCGTGATATTCGCTTTCGCATTGCTTTCCACCTCCATCCTCAATTCCATGGACACTGAAGCGAAAATCACAGAGGCGCAGGCTCAGATGAACATGGATTTCCTGAAGGACTGGAAGGCAGTGGGGCTCCTTGTTTCGGTGATTTCCCTCTGCGTTGTTGCAGCATTGTACATACTCTCGGAATTCCTTGAGAACAAGGAATTCAAGGCTTTTGTGAAAGAAGAGCTCGTGCAAAGCATAGCTTCCATGATATTCGTAGTGATACTCGTGCTTGCCGCGGCGCTCCTTGATACGCTTGTAGTTTCGTACCTCACTGAAGTCCGGCCTGACTTTTCGAATATAAACGACCCTGCGAACGACATACTCACGCAGACTGAGGTGCTACTGAAGGAAGAGGCGAGCAGGATACTCGGAAACAACATTGACGTGATGGCCGAAGCAACGGAAGTGAAGGGAAGGCAGCTGAGGTACATGTATTTCCTCATGCTTGGCGACTATTACAGGCCCAATGCAGGACTGAGCATAGAGGGAGAAAAAAACAGGGTACTCTTCCAGAATGCAGTGAGAATGCTGGCAGCAGTGAATGCCCAGAAGAATTTCCTGAGTTTCATCAATTACCCTCTTGCGCCATTGATCCTCCTTCTGGGGATATTCTTCAGGAACGTGTATTTCACAAGAAAGCTTGGGGGAATGTTCCTTGCTTTGGCAATTGCCTTGATTTTCGTCCTGCCCCTTCTCTACATGGTGCAATGGTTCATGTTCAACGGTGTGTACACTGGAAGCGGGTCCATCCTGAAAGAGGAAACCGCATGCCCGGACATCTGCAAGAAATCTGCTCCGGAATTTGCAGGAGCAGTGAATTGCAACGATGATTCTACTTGCAAATACTGCCCAACAGACTGCAGGAAGATTCCCCTTCCGGAAAGGTGCGCAGTGTGCAATCTGCAGGATGCGAATCTCTGGAGCAAATACACTGCTGGAACTTTGACTGCTGTAGAGAAGGAGCTCTTCTACTCCCAATGCGCTGAAGCCGCATGCTATGACTGCAATTCCAATTGCAAGATAGATTTCAGGAAAACCATTGACATTGGAGTTCCAATAACGAACGATTACAAGATTGAGGATCCCCTGAATGAAGGGACTTACATGGCTTTTCAGGACTACTGCGATTCAAGGAACTGCTCGAAATCCCAGTGCCCTGATGAATGCAGGATAAAAATCCCGCTTTACGAGCAGTGCTCTGAATGCATAGGAAAAAATTCCCCTGATTCCACAGGAAGCCCCATATTCCAGCCTTTCTGCCTGAGCTGCAGAGTCAGATTGTATTCCCTGAATCAGGATAGTCTGAATACGCAGGAGTGCACGAGCATCCCAGGCTGCAACATTGCCTATCCTTCCCCAACGGCAAATCCCGTTGCAAACAGGAACCTTTTCAATTCTATAACATATGATTCCCTGGGGATGCAGTGGAAAAGCTGCTATTACGCAATGACCGATAATTTCAATTCAGAATGCAGCTCCTCTCCATTATGCGGCGATTATCCTGAAAGCTGCAGGATTTCCAATTTGAATATCAATCAATTGTCCAAGCCGGATGGGACGGCATGCGACCCATTCCCTGCAGACTGCCTTGACAACTGCAAGGGAAGCGTCCCAAGCACGGGAAAAGTCACGTGCGATTCGTATGCAAGGAATGAGAATGGGGAATTCTGTTCTGAGCAGTGCAGGATTAAAGGATTGGATTTGGGGGATTTGCAGGAGATTGAAGTGGATGGGGAAAAGTGCAGCGATTTGTGCAGCAATGTGGAATACTTCGACACAGTGAATACTCCCCCCTTGGGAAATTACGAATTGGACGAATGCAAATTCGATCCTCCAGATGAAGTTGACTGCAGTTCTTCCTGCAGCGGATGCCCGGAAAGCTGCAGGATTTCGGGAGTGGGTTACGAGAACTTGTATTATTATGATTCGATAGGTGCGAAAAAGACATGCAATGAGGAATCCATAAAAGAGAAATGCTCCTCCTGCCCCACGCTCTGCCACTCATCAAATCCTGCGTCAACGAGCTGCAGCGCGTGCGACAAATGCCCGAGCGCATGCAGGTTCAAGGATGCCGGATTGATGGATTTGATAGTCTACAAGACTGACGAGGATGGGACTGCGCATTTCTGCACTGAAATTTCTGCGGACTGCAATTCCTGCCCGCTTGACTGCAAGAAGGAAATTCCTGACAAGGTTGACTGCAGTTCAAAATGCTCAACCTGCCCGCAAGTCTGCAGGGAAAGGGGGGTGGACATGCAGAATACGAAAGCATACCTGGAAATTTCTGCAGGAACTTTTGGCTGGAAGAAATGCCCTGAGATTGAAGGATGCAGCGGGAATTCCTGCCCAGGCATCTGCAAGGATGAAGTGAAAGTGAAAGAATTGGCGGATTGCAAAACCATGTGCAAGACTTGCGCGGACGGGTGCAGGATAAACATTTTTGGGCTCAAGGACTCATGCTTTTCGGACGACTGCATAAGCTGCCCCGACAGCTGCAAGGCGGAAATCCCGCAGTTCGCATGCGACAACTGCAAGTTCTGCGCTTCCTTCTGCCTCAACAGCCCGGCAATCCCAAACTGCGAAGAACTGTGCGGAGAATCGCCTTCAATCGCGTCAGCCACTGATTTGAACTCCGAAGCCACGGGGGGCACAACGAGCATCGGAAGGCTTTATCTTCCTTCCTTCATTCTTCCGATAATAAACATCATAATATTGTTCGGGTTCGTGAGAATCCTCTCTCCCTTGCTGGGAGGGGATGTGGAGCTTCCGGGAAAAGCGAAAATATTATGATGAAAAACTTGCTCAGCAATGTTTTGAAAAAAACGAAAACGAAAAAAAACAAATCGAAAAAAAATTAAGAAAAAAGTATGAAAAAACAGAAAAGGGTTGATATGAATGATTGATCCAACTATGTGGCAAGCGCTCGGCTTGGTTGCGGCGATAATCTCCCTAATCCTGATTGGGATAATATTTGCGCTGGCGGAATTTTTCAACTCCCAGAGCATGAAGGAGGTTGCCAAGCGCGAACTCAACCAGACGATAATCTCCGCGATGATGCTGTTCATACTTGTAGGCTTGATTTACATGTTCGAAGGAGGATTCAAGAGCTACTTTGAAAACGAATTGAACGTTCCTCCGCCTGCGGGAAAGACATGGGACAGCGTCATGCTGTTTGAAGTCGCAAAGGACCATTTGGAAAAAATAGAATCCAACCTCCTAGTGAATTTCAAAAAATTGAGCGAATTGAACCTGAATATTGGGGAATCCAGCAGCAGGTATTCATGGTGCCAGGCATTTGGAGTTGGAGTCACAATGACGGTATGCGGTGCAACCAACGACGCGCAGCTCATAACGAACCCGATAATCGCCTCATATTCCCGTTCCATTCTCATCTACAGGGCATTGATTTCCCTGCTTTCAGCAGCAGAAACAATTCTCGCGCTCCTATTCGGGCTAGGAATATTCCTGAGGTGCTTCACTTTCTCAAGAAGCGCAGGGGGGTTCCTGATCGCACTGGGGATTGCCTTCTACCTAGTATTCCCAGTCACAGTGCTCGTTTTCCATTCCTATTACAAGGACATGCTTGTCACTACTTCAATCTACGATGGAATGTCAACTGACTGCAATCCAAAAGGGGACACTTATGATTCGGATTTGTTCGCAAAAATGCTTGATTCGGATTTGAATGAGAAGGCAGCAAAGCAGGGCTACATTGCAGGCCTGATGCTTCCAGCAATCTGGTTCATAATCCCGCTTGCTTCAATAATGGGATTTGCCAAAATATTCGGGAGTGATGTTGATGTCGGAGCAATGCAGAGAATCATCTGAAAAGGAATTTGTAAATTGTATGTTTTGCAAAGTACGTTTGCGCGCGTCTATTGGCAAATTGGATAAGTGTGCATCCAGATTATTTGTTTTCCTAATCTTAACCATTGCATTAGCAAACGCAAGCATGTGCCAGAATTTCCTGGCAAACACCAAAATCCCTGAATTCTACGCATTGTTCCTGTTCGGATTCACTGTTGCGCTCTTCATCATTGCAATGATATATATTTTGGGAGAGGCATTCTCAAGCGCGCAGACGAAGACTTTTGCAAAGGAAGAGCTTTTCCACTATGCTGCAACAATATTCATCTCCATCCTTCTGTTATTCTTCATTTCGCTTGGATGCGAGAAAGCCTCAATAATCCCGAACGTGGAAAATATAAACGGGCCCGATTTGAACATAGACAAGGACAACGACGACGTTTACACTGCGGGAGCAAAGTACCTTGATTTCATGGTGAAATATTCTTTCAGGGTTTTCTATGATTTGAGGGCAATCATAGGGAAATATGAAATAAAAGCGTCAAAACTCTCCTTCACCGTGGAGTCCATCGTGCAATTCATAATGGGCGCGGGCTACACTACGATGCCCGGCGCTGGATGGCACGGGGTGATCAATGCATATTCAATGCTCCTCAACCTCACCATGGTTTCAATGTTCAATGCATTCGGCCTGCGCTACCTTCTTGAATTCATAAAAGAGGGGATGCTGTTCTATTTGATTCCCCTGGGAATAATCATGAGGACCCTTCCGGGAATGAGGGAGTTTGGCGGAGCCCTCATCGCAGCAGCCTCCGCGCTCTTCGTTCTCTTCCCTATGGCTGTGCTGTTGAACGGGATGGTTTTCGCAGACATTAGTTCGGGAAGCCTTCCCCCTCATCTTTCCGAAGATTTTTCAGAATCCGAGATCGGGAACGTCTACACTTACGTTTCGAATATAATCATCGGATGCCTGTTCCTCCCTGCAATCGGGATGCTTTTGATTGCGGCTTTCGCAAGGGACATAAGCATTCTCATTGGGAGTGAAATCAACATAAGCAGGCTTGCGTACATGATGTAAATATTTGTTTTTTAAAATTCGTTCGTAATTACGTTCGTAATGAAATACAGGTGAAGAAATTGGTTGACTGGGTTTTCCTTTCGGTGATTGGGGTTTTGGCTGGCTTCTTCTATTCCATAATAGGCTACATGTTCTCAGTATTCCTGAATGACGAGAAGATGAGGCTGTTCTCAAAAGCCGAAATGCTCCAGTGCCTTGCTTCAAGTGTGATGCTCGCATTCTTCATTGCCGCGTTCTTTTCCACGAGCTCCTCATGCCCGAGCTCTCCTCTCGCAAGCACTGAACAGCAATTCATTGAAGGAGCAGTATGCCCGGCAATTTATGGAATCAAGAGCGACGTTTCGAATACGCTGGACCAGCTCCAGCAATTGTACAATGAAAACTTCAGGGCTAACATGGCTGTTGAAAGGGAGGCTTCCCACTGCTATTCATTCGTGAGCATCAATTTCTATTGCGGCGACTGGGTTCTTCACGGAGAAGTGGAGAAAGCGCATTTCATTGCATGGAGGTCTGTTCAGCTCATGGTTGCTTTGGAAGCTGAAAAATATCTTATCGAGCTTCTCCTGAACCTGGATACGTTCCTGTCAATATTCATCGCAGGCGGATTAGTCCTGCGCGCTTTTGCGCCAACAAGGGGAATAGGAGCGCTCCTCCTTGCATTGGGCTTTGGCTTTTACATAGTCTACCCCCTTCTCTACGAAGGGGTCAAGGGATTTTCCGGAATAGGCCTCAGTTATTTTGCGCCTTCATTGCTTCTGGGCGACCTCGAGCGGTGCTACCTAACAGACGATGCGGCGCTTTCCCAGATAGTTTCCGGAGCATACGCATCGAATGCGGGTGCAATGTACTATCAGGCTTCAAACATGATTGCCTATCTTTCAATAGGAGTATTCCTTTACCAATTCATCCTGCTTGGAATAACGCTCATATTCGTGAGGACTCTTGCATTCATTTTCGGAGGGGATGCCGGGGATATTTTAATGGGAGTATCGAAAATAGTGTGATTTCATGAAAAAGAAAAACTGGATGCCACTGAAACTTTTGAAAAGGGAAAAAACCCATTGCGCCGCCATCGGTTCAGCCATGCTGATGCTGATATTATTGTTGGGCTGCGTTGGAACAAGCTCCTATTCCGGAGACGACGTGAAGATGAAAAACCTCCAGTGCGTGAAAGAGGACTGCAAGGCAATGATTTGCGGCTCAAGCAAATTCTCACTTGAAAGGCCCGTTTCTTCAGCGTGCATCGCAGGAGCAGTCCAAACCCCTGCAAACGGGATTCCGGTTGGCAATTCATTCCAGCTCACTTTCAGCGAATCCACGATAGGATTATCAAAAGGCTCATGCATTTTCAACGTATTGGATGAGGAAACCTATGACAAGATTTCCCAGTCCAAGGGAAACCTCAAGATTTGGAATTTCCTTTTGGGAGGGGGAACGAATTTCGAGGAATCAGAACTATCGAACTATCTCCTTCCAGCAAGCGACTGGGAGCTCATAAAGGCAGCGGAATATGCAGGCGAGATGGCAAAGGGTTCCAGCGAAAGGAAAAAAGAAAGGTTCACGAATTACCTTGACTTCAGTAAAGACCACTATAGGACAGTGAGGTACGTTGATGCGGGAGCTGGAAAGATGACTCTGCTCATCGGGGATTATGATGCTTCGAATGGGTATTCATTGAATGTGGGAGAAAGATTCTACAAGACTGATGGGACAATCCTCAATTACCCAAGCAAGGTCCCATACCTCAAGGAAGACGGATTCTACAAATGGACTTACCAGATATATCCATTGGATTATGGGAATTATGAATGGGGTTCGCTTGGCCCGAAAATAGATTATGATTATTATTCAATCAACCTTCCCATGCAGAATTCAGGCTCAATAAGCGATTTCCTCAATAATGGAGAAGAAGAATCAGATGCGCAGATGGGATTCGAGTGCTCGAATCCCAGCGGATGCCTTTCAGGGGAATGCTCGCAAACGCACTACCAAAGGCCTGTCTGCACGAGAGTGGACAACACGGATCCATCCAATCCGAAATATTACGACGTGAATTGCGGATGCTACAGCTCAAACGGAATCTTTTGCCTTTTCTACAATTCCCCAGCAACGGATAAAATATGGTTCTTGAATTTCTCGCTTTCAGGCATGAGGATCGCATTGTACGGGCCTGCAAGCTCCCCAAGCGATCCGGATGGGGTTCCCATAAAAATAAACGACCTTTCAAGCGCGATTTCCATTCCCTGGAACATTGATTGGGGCGCGAACTGCCCCTCGCTTGCAAGCCTCCAGCAGTGGCTCATGAACCAGCCTTTTTACAATTGCCTGGATTCCATGCCCGTGATCTCCTGCACTCCCTTTGTTGGTCTTCAGATTTCAAATATAGACTGGAAATGCGAGAAGGATTCGGAGGACAAGCCTGCGATAAAATCCTATGGCTGGTGCGAACCCGGGGAAGGATGGCAGAACACTGCAGGGCAGCACGTATATCTTTTGAAAGGCCACATAAGCGTGGCTGAAAATGACGATGATTTCGTTTTCATAGGCTGCAAGAAAAGCGGGCTGACAGACCCCCTTGAATGCACTGATGGATTGAAATACGACCCGTACGACAGGAGGAAGGATTATTTCCCCTCCCATCCCTGGTTCAGGAGCAACATAAAATCCCTTTTAGAGAAGAACACGATCCCGGTTGTACTGTTCACTGGAAGCTATGAGGACAAGGACAGCGAGGATTATTCCGTTGTGGATGAAACTGACTGGAAGAGCGAATATTTGGCAAAGGACTTGAAGGGAATGGGGCCAATCATACTCACAACTGACATGCATGCGAAAAAAATCAGGAAAATCCTCGTTGATGGGAAAAGCACGGGAAATGCTGATGCGAATTACATCGCGCAGACCAAAGCCTTCGTGAAATACTACAAAGCGCAATGCCCTGATTGCATGATTGCGCTCGCAATATACGGGGAAGATATGAAGAGGAATGGGGATGGAAGCATAGCGTATGACTCAAGCAATTATGCGCAGTTCTACATTCTTGATAAAATCTTTGACGACAAGGGGGTGAGGGAAATGGTGGATATGGTTGCGCAGGAAACCATCCTGAATGAATATACTTTGAATGGGGGGCCCCTTGAATTGGTTTCGCACGACTGCTCAACAGAGCAGGGAATCACGAAAATATACGAAGACATTCTGAAGCGCAAGACTGAATACGGGCAGGAATTGCTGAAGAAATATTCCAAGCCTTCCTACATCCTCTACTACGGGAGCGAACCCGAAAAGACGATCACGAAAACAGAAGAGCTTCCTAGCAGCGGGAATTTCGAGGATAGCCCGGGCTCAAGCTCTCGCGTGAAGGGAATCGTCGAAGAAAAGGAATTCAATTTTGCCTGCGATGTTGAAGACGTGGTGAACGTTGGTAACGCGGAATTCAACATTGACTGCGGTTCCGATGAATTAGTGGACGCGAAAATGCACATGTTCGCTGCTGACGATGACGGTGCTGCATGGATAAACGGGAAATTCATAGACGTATTTGACATTAACGACGACATAAAATCAGGCTGTGCAGTGCTTTCAATGGGCTGCCACAAATCATTCAGGGACGAGGAAAATGAATATTCCCTTGGGAACAGGTTCTGCCCAGTTGCTTCTGACATCACAAACATAGTGAAAGCGGGCAAGAACAATATAAACGTGGTTGCATACAACAGCAATGGCGGTTCAATATGGGCAAGGGCGAAATTGGAATATTCCTGCGGGAAATTCAAGTGCTGGCAGAACAACATGTCCGGGGGCTTTCTTGAATATTTGATAAAAGACAACGCGCGTTCTCTAACAGATTCAGGATATGTTGGGTTGTTCTACGTTTCCTTGAAAGAGATGTCCATTGAAGAGCACAATGCTTCCTTCTTTCCAAATCAATACAGGCCGGTTTCAGTATTCAGCGGAGGTTTCAACATCCGCGAGAATCTCTACTATTCGTACAATAAAATACTGAAGTATTCCAATCAGGAGAAATCCGTTGAGATGCTCAGGAAAGCGTACGCGAAAGACAAATGCTCCTGCACCAATCCGATTTCATCCTACCCGGAGATCACTGGAATGATGGCAGAAACTTCAGGCACTTGCAGGGACAGTGAAGAATGCGACACTTCTGATGGAACAGCGCCCGCAGCTGAAGACAAATGCGAGAAGGAATGCATGAGGGAGAGGAATGGAAATGAAATTCCCCTGGAAAGCGATCCCTCTCTTTTCTATCCAGAGCTCCACTGCACTTTGTGTTCAAGCCTAGCTTCTCCAAACGACAAAGTAGTGTGCATAATAAGGGAATGGGAGAACACTTTGGATTTGAAGAGATTTGATTTGAAGAATTCCGATGATACGTACAAGAACGTGCTTTCAGCCCTTCCAGTGGGAAGCGTGCACGCATGCTGCCTTACTGAAACGGATGCGCTTGGAGAGAAGCTCACGTATTCCTACACGAAGGACGTTGCGAGTCTCACGAACAAGGAATTGGCGGTTTTCCCAAAAGACGGAAACCAGAAAACAGACTGCGGAAAAGTGAACAAGCAAACACTTGAGAGATTCGTATCTTTCGGGATAACAACCTGCAAGGAGGAAAGCACTGATTATAATTTCGGCTTCAACATTTACGCGGAAGGAAAAGAATCGTGCGAAGGGATTTGCAATGGAGGAGTTGCGGGGGCTTTCTGCTATTTGTTCGTTTCAGTTGAAGATGAGGGGGGAATAACAATTCCGGATAATTCGCTCATCCAAATCACGGGCGCTTCAACGAATTCCCTTAAGACAAAAGACGGATTCGTGAAGCAGAGCATATTCATTCCTCAGGCGGGTTTCAGCGGAGCGGGCGGAAGCGCGGGCATAAACATAGAAGTGAAGTATCCCTACATCACTGGAATGCCCCAGCCTTCTGACAACTGCGATGAGACCAACAGGGGCGCGTGCATCATCGGGGTTGCAGGGCAGGAACTCACGTTAAGTTACAGTTTCAATCCTCCTTCTTCCTTCCCGGGTTCGTGCCCATAATAAACCAAAAACCTGAATTTCGCAAAGTACGTTGGCGCCCGTCGATGCGCGTAGTGCTTAAATGCGCATTATCTTCCTGATTGCTTGCATAAAAACCATGAGATGTTTGGTTTTATGCAAGGCTGAACAAATGCCATTTGGGTTTGCAAAGCATTTGTTCATGTATGAGAATTTCAATCCCCTTTCAAATTCTTCCCTGTGTCCACTATGTTTAATAGTTGTTGCCAGCAAGAAAAATTTATGATACTCTTCAAAGATATTTTTCCTGACTGACAACAATCTCCTTT
>Ga0315294_10000728_pt1 | contig 35578 bp, 29 predicted proteins | sample YL17G13_40_MG_FD_203626 | JGI IMG/M metagenome (GOLD analysis project Ga0315294, IMG submission 203626) | Sediment microbial communities from Yellowstone Lake, YNP, Wyoming, USA - YL17G13_40 | ecosystem: Environmental > Aquatic > Freshwater > Lake > Sediment | place: USA: Wyoming | collected...
CCCATCCGGAGTGACGTAGTGGCCCTGTAGGCATACACGTTGTCGATCCGTATGGGGCCCGCGTAGTCGATCTGCTTCCAGTCGGTGTACTTCGCGTCCAACGCCAGGATAAGGCCGGGCAGGGGAGCGGCCGACGCTCCCGCGGCGAAGGAAAGCGGAAGAGTGATCTCGTCTTCGAACAGTATCTCGTCAGTGTAGTAGCTGTCAGTCACGGGGTCGTACTCTTCGACGTATTCGCTGCCGTCAAGGGTGAGGTGCTCAGGGAACCTGACCGCGAAGCCGACCCTTCCCACGTTGCCGACCCTGGTCACAGTGCTCACGCAGGCGGTCCACCCCGTGATGTCAGCGTCGTCGCTCTGGAAGTAGTAATCGTAAGTCTCTTCTGCGAGCCTCATCCACGTGGCCTCGTGCTCGTAGGTCCTCTCGGAGTTCCCGCTCAAGAACGACACACTTCCGCCCACGGATACCTCGGCCGAGACGTCCGTGCCCATCGCGACTGTCCAGCTGGACAGTCCGCCCCTCTCGAACGTGGTCTCTTTTTCCGGGCCCTCTACGACGCCCCCTAGGTCCGGCCGCCAGTAGGAGGGGTTGTATCCTTCCCTCATGTAGTCGGAGTCGGTGTTTCTCGTCCTGTTGTAGGCGAGGCCGAACACGAGACTGCCCCTGAACGTGGGAAACGGATAAGCCAGCGCCAGAGAGCTGAGCTTGGTGCTGCCCAGCTCCGATGTGGTCTTTTCGTCGAAGAAAGTGGCCTGCCACTCTTCGCTGAGGTGTGAGAACCCTGCTGAGAGCTCGATTCTCCTCACGTGCGCCAGGGCAGCGGGGTTGTAGAAGGTGGCAGTGACGTCGTCGCATACCGCCACGTGGGCCTGCCCCATACCCATGGCCCGCGCGCCGACGCCGAAATCGTAGATGAGCGGGATGTCGGGCAGACTCTGGGACAGAGAGACCCGGGGAAACAGGCAGGCGAGCAAAATTACGCCGGCCACGACGAACAGCTTCCTGCCCATCGTAGCCCCTTCACTGCGAAAGCCGAAACTAGCACAAAAAAGTGCAGTCATTTCCATCCTCCTCTTCTGCTCTTCTGCGGAAGTGCACTGCACGGGATTAGAGCCTGCTGAGACGTTACTTGTCCCAGAGGTGTCGCTTCTTCTCAGTCTTTTTCTCTTTCTGCGTGGCGCCCTCAGAAGGCGTCTGCTTGCCGGACGTGCCCTCCGACTGCTTGCCCTCCGGCACCTTCAGCGCAGGCGGAGTGCTGATGTTGTCCGGCGGCCTCAGGCTCGGGGGAGTCCACATGTGCCTGCCTTCCCGCTCGACCGGAGCGCCTGACCCGGAGTAATACCAGTAGTCGTCGTACCACCACGGCCTGCTGTAGTAATCGTACCAGTCGTAAGGGTAATAAGTGCCGTAGTAGTTGGCGCCGTACCAATAAGGATCCTGATGATAGAACCACGATGCCTGATGGCAATCGCTGCAGTTCTTGCGGTTTTCGTACTCGTCCACAAGGACTGCGCCCTCTGGATGTTTCAACACGGTGTAGCAACCGCCCGCGAACAGCGAGGAAGCGAGAAGAATCAAGAGCAGGTAGGCCCTCAACCTCATTTTTACCACTCCCTTTCTATTGACAAGGCACAAGGTTTACTACACATAACATAGCCGATATGCTCCGGAAAGTCAAGCTTTGAACGGTGCGCTGTGCCCGCGGCGCGGCTCTCCTCAGACTCTAACACTTCACGTGGTGTGGAGTTCCGGCGTTGTATGCTAGAATGCTGTCAATATTACCGCCGCATGTCAGGGTCGGCAGCCGGCGCCGCGCCTGGGGCACTCAAACCGTAGGCGCCTTGCCCGGCGGCACCCGCACTGGTGGCGCGTGACCGGAGATGTTCTCTTGCAGTCCAGTGTCTCCCGAGGGCCGGATGCTCCTCGGCGAGAGGAGGATAAGTCCAATGCCGAACAGGCCGCGCACTTTCGCAGCACCAAGGATCGTGTCGCTCGCATCCCGAGTGCTTCGGTGTCGTTCTCTCTGCCTGTGTGTGTGCCTCTCTCTGTGCCTTTTTCTCATCGTTTTGCTCAATCCCTTCCCGGCCTTCGGCCTTGCGGTCGGCATTGGGCAGCTGGAGAGCGATTGGCAGTCCCTCGCGGCCGCGGCTTCACTCATGCCTCTGACTGACGAGAAACCGGAGCCGCAGGCCCCTTCGCCGGTCGAACTTGGCCGCAGGAAGATCGGCGGGCCGGCCGCGGACATGCCGCTTGCATCCTGGCTGATGCTAGGACCGGTCGGCGTGCGGCTCCCGGCGTTTTCAGACACGGCGAGTCTTGCGAAGAGAGCCGAACGGGTCCTCCAGACCGAGTACCTCGAGATGGAAAAAATCCCGCCCTCTGAGGGAGAGAAAGTGCCGTGGCAGCCCGGCAAGCTCCTCGACTGGAGGAAAGTCGAGACGTTGGACAGCGTCCTGGTTGTCGCGCCCCCGCGGGACCTCCTGTCTTTCGACACTTCCCTGGTGCACGTCGCCCACCTGGCCTGTTACCTGGACAATCCCCGCTGGCAAAAGCTCGAGCTCGTGCTCAAGACCCGGCAGCGCGCGGCAGTGTACCTCGACGGAAGACTCATCAAGCACAAGCAGCGCTCGACTCCTGAGAGAGACGCTCCCGAGGAGTTCTCCTGTGAACTGACTCTCACGAGAGACAAGCATCTCGTGGTGGTAAAGACCGTCTTTGACAGCCGCGACTCGCTCGGCGCGTGGTCCATGACGCCGTTCCTGAGGGTGAAGGAAGACGCGCGGCCGCATGCGCCTGCTCCGTCGCTTGAACCGGTCCGCCGATTCTCCATGGCCGATCTCATGAAGATGAAGTCGGTGAGGGACGCGACGCTCTCGCCCGACGGCCGGCTGGCCGCGCTCGTGGTGAGCGAGCCGGACCTGAAGCGAAACGAGTACGTCTCGCATCTATTGGTACTCGACACGAAGACCGGTGAGGAGGTGCATGCGCTCAAGACGGAGAAGGGCGTCTCCAGTCCCGAATGGTCTCCCGACAGCCGCCGGCTCGTGTTCATAAGTTCCGGGGCGGAGGGAGAGGCCGAGAGCCTCGAGCGGGGCGGCGGTGCCGACCTCTGGCTCCTGGACATGGTCACGCGAGACATGGAGAAGGTCATCTCCCAAGAAAGGGGTCTCGGCGGAGTCTCCTGGTCACCCGACGGAGAGTATCTCTACTTCACGGCGTGGGAGCCCAGAGCCGGGTCCGGGAGCGGGACCGGGAATGGGAGCGAGTCCGGGACCGGGACCGAGGCCAAGAAGAGCAAGCGCTACGAAAAACTCGAGGAACTCTACGAAAGGTGGGACTACTGGAAGAACAAGTCGCACATCTTCGTGCTGTCTCTAGCGAGCAGGGCGAAAGTGCAGCTCACTACCGGTAAGTTCACCGTCGGTCACTACGAACTGTCGCCCGACGGCAGGGCGATTGCTTTTCTCCGCTCCGTGCCGGTCAAAGGCCGGCCCTTCTTCGAGACGGAACTCTGGCGGCTGGACGTCGAAACACTGGCGATTGACACGCTGCTGAGCGAGCGCCTGGAGATACAGACGTTCGCGTGGTCACTCGACTCCAAGTCCATCGCGCTCATAGGTGAATCCAGCGTGGCGACGCCCGATGACGCTCACAACAGATACCAGCAGTCGCTCTATCTCCTGGACGCGTCGTCTCACAGGCTGGACAAGATGACGGCTGGCTTCGACCCCAGCGTCGGCGTGGACCTGATCGGAGCTGAGGCCGGCAGGAAGTCGCTGTGGTGGGACAAGTCCGGCAGGATATTCTTCGCCGGCACAGACCGGAGCCGGGTGCGGCTCTACAGTCTCAGTACGGCCGCGGGCAGCAGGGCCCGGGGCACGCGCTCGGGCAGGCACCTGGACGGAATCCTTGAGACGGCTCTCCCTGAGCCCGTCTGTTCGTACTTCGACGTTTCGAGCGACAGGAGCAGCGTCCTGTGCCTGGGGGCTTCTACCGAGAGCAGTCCCAGGGTCTACGTGATAGACATTCGAAAGAACTCCGCGCGGAAGCTCTTCGAGCCTGCGCGAGATGTGATGAAGCACGTTCTGACTGCCAGGGTCGTGCGCCAGGATTTTGTAAACAGCGGCGGCGTTACGATAGACGGATGGCTTTACTATCCGCCGGGCTTCGACTCCACGAAGGCCTACCCGCTCATAGTCACGTACTACGGCGGAGTCACTCCCATGGGTGAATATTTCAACGGCTCGGCCCACTGGCTGGCCGGCCAGGGCTACTTCGTCTATGTCCTCACTCCCAGGGGAGCCACCGGCTATGGGCAGCCCTTCGCGGACGCACACGTTAACGACTGGGGAGGGCTGTCAGCCAAGGACGTGATCGAAGGAGTGGGGAAGGTCCTGGCCTCGAAGAGCTTCCTGGACAGGAGCAGGGTCGGCTGCCACGGAGGCAGCTACGGCGGGTTTCTGACCATGTCACTGCTCACTCAGACCGACATCTTCAAGGCCGCGGTTTCCTGGTACGGCATAAGCAACATCGCCAGCTACTGGGGCGCCGGGTGGTGGGGTTATCTGTACAGCGACGTGGCCTCTGCCCTGAGCTTTCCGTGGAACCGGCCTGACGTCTATGCTGAAAAATCGCCATTGTTCCACGCCGACAAACTGAAAGGTGCGCTCCTTCTCATGCACGGCCTGGACGACACCAACGTGCCTGCCCTCGAGTCCGACCAGATGTTCACGGCGCTCAAGGTGCTGGACAAAGAGGTGGTTTACATAAGATGGAAGGGGGAGGGACACGGGATAAGGGGCACTCCTCAGAACTCCAGGGACGGCAGGCTGATGATGCTGGAGTGGTTCGACAGGCACCTGAAAGGGGAGCCGGGGGCCTGGGAAGAGCGCTGGAAGGCAGGGGCAGGGGCAGGGGAATAGGACACTCTAGTATTGCTGGTAGGCGTCACTAATGTCCTATAATCGCACGCCGACAATGTCCTTGAAAACCGCCTTGCGACGTGCTATGCTAATCACGGCTTGGTGTAGGTGGATTCCACCTAACTGGCCGGATTCTGCTCGGACGCAGCGAAAAGGTTCGGGTCCGGTAACATGTGGTTTCCCAGAGATTTCTGGAACCGCCTCGGAAGGGGCGGTGTATCTACTCACGGGGTTGGCTCAGACCGTCTGGAGTCAAGCGCATGAGCGACCTGGAAATCAGGACAGATGAAGAGCTCATGAACCTCTGCGTTGAAGGCTCCGAAGAAGCCTTGCGCGAGCTCATGCGGCGGTTTCACCCTCGCATCGTGAACGTGGTGTACCGTTACATCAACGACCCGGTGCGCGCGGAAGAGATCGCCCAGGAGGTCTTCGTCAGGGTCTACGTGCACAGGGAGAGATACCGGAGGACGGCACGCTTCTCCACCTGGATCTTCACGATCGCGTTGAACCTGACCAAGAACGAGATTCGCCATCGAGTCCGGCACTCCAGGCTCATGAGTCTCGACGCTCTTACTGAAATGGGGAGCAGTGTGGGGTTCTTCCTGAGAGAGCGCGGCAAGGGTCCGGACGAACGGCTCGAAGAGAGGGAGCTCCAGGCAGTGGTGAACAAGGCGATAGTGGAGCTTCCGCCGAAGTACCGGGACGCCGTCATACTCAGGGACCTCGAGGGGCTGTCCTACGAAGAAGTGAGCGATATTCTGTCGATACCCGGCGGAACAGTGCGTTCCAGGATAAACCGCGGTCGACTGATCTTGAAGAAGAAGCTCGAACCATACGTGAGTTAAGTCATGAAATGCAACGCTGCCCAAGATCTCTTCTCTGCCGCCTTCGATGGCGAGCTTAGCGTAGCCGAAGAGAGAGAACTCGAGACCCATTTCTCTTCGTGTCCAGCCTGCTCTCGCGAGTTCGCGCTTTTCTCCAAGAGCGTGAGGCTTGTGAGCTCTCTTCCCAGGCCGTCTGCGAATCCCTTCTTCGAGCAGAAGGTGCTGCGCGAGCTGAGGACCAGGGAGGTTCCTTCCACCAGAGCGTGGGGTCCTCTCCTGATTCCCAGGCCTGCCATTGCCTTCGTTGCCGCGACAGTCGTTCTCGCACTGCTCGTGGTGCTCCCGCAGAACCAGCCGATCACGGAGAGCGAATTCGCGATGAACGAGCTCGAGCTCGTTGGCCCCGGGGATCAGCCGGTCGAGTCGCCCGCCGCATCAGAAGTGATTAGTGCTCCGGTTGGCTCAGTTGAGACGGATAACCGCGTGGATGCCAGCAGTTCGTTGTGGGCATCACACGCGCGGCTTGCGTCCTCGAGCCCTGGAACTGGTGATGCCAGTCTGAACGCAGCGGTACGCACTGGCGGAGGTCCGCTCGAGGTGGAGTTTGTGCTGGATCCCTTCCTCCTGGAAGGAGCGGAAGTAAGAAGGATTGAGGCAAGCAATGTGTCGTCTACCCAGGACGAGCTTGTCTCGATGACCTTCTAGGCCGCATGAGAGGCCACGTGGCTCGCGATTGCTTTAGCTTCATGCCTGTATTTTCCTTTCTCTCCGCGCCCGCGGCCTGCAGGCGTCTGCAGACTTCGGGGTCCTTCGCGGGATTCTGTCTTCTCCTGCTGCTGATCGCAGTGTCTATTTCCTCGAGTACGGCGCTGGCCGGAAACACGCTCTCTTCGCTGGAAGAAGAGCTGGCGCAGCTCGTTCAGAACATAAAGCCTTCCATCGTCACTGTCTCCTCGCAGTACGACGTGCGGAAAGCCAGTGCCCTCGCCTGGCCGCTCGCCAGACTCCACGTCGAGCCCGGGCAGGGGTCGGCCGCGAAGCTGAGCGTGGGCTCAGGAATAGTTTTCGCGGAGGAGATCATAGTGACGTCCGGTAGCGTCGTCAGGTCGTCCGGCGAGGTCACGGTGGCGTTCGAAGACGGGCGCAGCTACCAGGCCCGGGTGCTCGGCGTAGACAAGAACGCCAACGTCTGCGTGCTTAAAGTGACGGGGCTGAAGGCGAGACCGATACCTCTGGGCAATTCGAGGTCCATAAAGGTCGGTTCGCTGGTCGTGCTCATGGGCAATTCGTTCGGCAAGCTGCCCACGGTCGCCCTGGGAACGGTGAGCGGGAGGCAAAAAGTGGCGAGAACGCACGGCAAGTGGGAAATAATACAGCTGAGCGGGCCTGTGCATCCCGGCAACAGCGGCGGCGCGGTGCTGAACACAAAGGGTGAACTGGTTGCGATGATCATGGGGCGTCTGGCAGGGGAGACGAAGCCCGGATTCCTGAAGGGACCGGCAGAGATCGGCCAGCAGGTCGACGCCTTCTCCTTCGTCTCGGGCAGCGTGGGTCTCGCACTGCCGGCTGAAGAAGTGCGGAACATAGTCGAGGGGCTTCTCCGGAACGGCCGCATATCCGAGGGCTATCTAGGTGTCAGAGTACAGGCATACCAGGGTGGCGGCGATCTGACCAGAATCGGACTCTCATCGGCTCCGGGAGTCGAGATCTCCGAGGTGCTTCTCGGCAGCCCGGCCCAGAAGGCGGGGTTGCGGAACGGAGACGTCCTGAGCGAGTTTGACGGTGAGCCCGTTTTTGAAGCTTCACAACTGGCACAGATGGTGGGCGCCACCAGGCCGGGAGAGAGAGTAAAGGTGTCCTACTGGCGCGGCGCCAAGAGACTGACCGCCACGGTCCTGATCGGCGCAGCCAATCCCTCGCAGGCCGGACCGGTTCCGGCGGTGAGTCCCTCGCGTCCGAATCCCAAGACCGAGCGAGTCCTTTCAACTGAGAATTGACCCCGGCGCCGGCCTGAATCTATCGAACTCTCCAGTTGACCCGTGCCTGCACTCGACGGGCACGCGGATTCCTGCGAATTCTCTTGACGCCCAACCCGTGCCTGTCTAGCATCAGCATGACGGCAGATGCACTATTGTTCGTATCCAACCTAACCGTGCCGTTCCTGCAGGAGCACGCGTGTCGCCTACTTTCGGAAAGGAGAGTGGGGTATGAAGCAGCGGGGTTCGGCCATTGTAGTTGCGACCCTGGTTTTCTGCGCGGTCCTCGGTGCCCGAACTGCATCGTGCACCCCAATTTGGGCAGGCATGCCGCACACTGTCACACTGGAGCTTGAGCCTCCCTACGTGGCGGCCGGTTCCACAGCCAGGCTCGTCGCGACTCTCATTCCATGCGTCGATGTTGAGAGCCTATACGTTGAGATCTGGTTACCTCCGGCGCTCAGGACCGACCCGGACAGCGCGAGGATCGGAGAATGGCGGCAAAAGGCAAAGAAGGGCGAGAGGGTAGTCATAGCTGGCGAGGCGGTATTTCGCGAAGCGGGGGTTTACGTCGTTCAAGTATCTTACTGGCACCGTGACCCGCGTTGGAGGAAAACAGGACCAGGACGAGGAGACGTAATCAATTTCCCTATAAGTATTCCAGGTGGCATGATGACGGGTCAGCGAGCCGCTGACAAGCCGCCGTATCAGGTGAAAGAGGCACCCGAGGGGGTGCAGGACACGCTTGGCGGCGAGCCGCTGTTACACTTTCCTGCCAGCGGCAAGATTTCGGCAAGCATGCCGCACACGATTTCCTTGAGGCTCGAGCCCGACTCTGTAAGCGTAGACGCTACGGTAAGGGTTGCTCTTACATTCATTCCGTGCGTCGACGTTGATAGCCTTTCTCTCCGATTCTCGCTTCCGAAACAGCCGGGGGCTCAGGTTCAAGGTCCTATCGAGCAGGAGTGGCGAGGAAACGCGAAGAAGGGACGCGAGATCAGTCTTTCCGGTTCAGTGGTGTTTCGTCGGGTAGGTAGGTACTCCGTCCACGTTTTCTATCAACATCCGGATCCTGAAGGGGGTTCCAATCCTAGGTCGGATACAAAGATCTTTCGCATAATGGTTCCCGGGGGTGTAGACGCCACGAGCATGAGAAGTCGGCTCCCAATCCGAGCAGTGCGCCCCCAAACCCCAATGGGTGGAGCAGGAGCGTTCGGCGACACTCTAGGAGGAATACGTGCTGCCGAGCGGATCGGACCTGTTGCCCCAGCTAGCCCATGTTGGAGGTGGAGAGAATTCGGAGCAACAGGTGCGGATACGCTTAGAATCAGGAGAGTCGAGCCACGTTTGGGCAGTGACGCTCTAATGGCTCTTCAGTTTGGCGGAACCCGGCTTGATTCGGTCGTGACGGGCCCTGCCTCCACATTAACACCGCCCTGCGATGACACAATACAGGTAGTTGCCAACTGTGATGTACTGGTGTGGGTGGGCGATCCCCCACTAGATTGCAGTAACTGGCGAGTCGTGCCCTCGTGGTTGGGAACCATTGTGGAGTTGCCTGATCATAGGGCACGTTTTACGGCAGGTTCTAGTCCAGGAGTTGGGAACATTTGGTTTGACTATGGCGGGTACAGTTAGTATGGGCCCGTGATGGTTATTGCGAACTATCATCTGGAGGGTAGTTTTCTATACAAGAACAGGAATCTGGGGCAAGACCTCCCAGTGTAGAGTGCGCGTATACAGAAGGTTGAGCAACGTTCTATAGCTGTGCGTGCCAGAACGAGAAATGGTACATCGACACAAGGTGGGACGGTCAGCCGCTTCTAAGCCATGATGTCGAGCGACCGACAGACGATCCTCAGGGAACTTACGTAGAAGGTGCAGTATGCGCAAGCCTATGGGACGTCCTTGACTCTCCGAACGACGGGGATGTTTGGGACGGGACTAGGTGGTGCCATAACAATGACCAGAATGGAGGTTTGTGGTGGCAGGAGATAGACGAGATTGGGTGGGCATTTCGTGAGCCGGCTTACTTGGGTCATTTTCCATATACTATCTGTGAGTTCAATTGGACCTGGGTGTGGAAGGGCTATCCGACAGTTCCGGTCTGGCAGAATATCTTCAATGCTCACGGTATTGGATGCACCCCTGTCGGCGTCTCAAATCGGCTCGCTTCCATGAGCGGCTCGAGCCCCTTCCTCTGGCCCAATTATCCTAATCCCTTCAATCCAGTGACAGAGATTGCCTTTCGTGTCGCCACGCTCGGGGTCATCTCTCTGCGGATATTCAACACCGGCGGTCAGCTTGTTCGCACGCTCCTGCGCTCACGCAAGGATCCCGGAACCTACACAATCTGGTGGGATGGCAAAGATGATTCTGGAAGGTTCCTGGCAAGCGGTGTCTATTTCTGTCACTTTATTGCAGGAGCCTTCATGCAGGCAAGAAAGCTTGTTGTTCTGAGGTGAAAGAAATACATGTGTACAAATGGCAGGGGGCGGCTTGAAATGAGAGGCCTCGGACATCAAGCTTAGCAGGATCGGCCCTCCCTGTAGCTGCATGAGCCAGGGCTTTGATGAGACAGCGGTCCCTAAAGCTCTTGGCCGAAGACCACAGATTCTCATCCGTTTCGATTTCCGATTCCTTCCAGGTTCACGCATTGCGCGCAGGGCAGACGCCCGGTGGTAGGTCGTGAAAAAGCTCCTTCTGGCCCCGGCCCTCTTGCCGACAGTGCTCCTCCTGACAGTGTTCTTCCTGTTTCCCGGCGGGTGTTCGCAAAGGAAGCTCCCGGCCCTGGGTCCGTCAAATCTCGTCACGATTGTGACAAACCTCGGCACAGGGGACGAGGCCATCGCAACGTTGAAGGCGGCGTTCACCAGGCCTGTCATCAGCGTAGAACAAGAAAGCAGGTATGCCTTCGAGGTGCACGGCTTCGGAGGACTTGGCAGGCAGCGCGACGCCAGAAATCTGGTTATCGTGGCCGACATGAGCAGGCGGGACGCGGTTTCCAGAAAGGCCAGAGAAGTCCTCGGCAGGGAAGGCATTGGGGAGATCTTAAGGAGAGGAGCCGGCTGGAGAGTGCTGCCGAACATCGAGGCTCTGGGCCAGACTATGATCGTGGTGGCTGGTCGCGACAGGCCCAGCATCCTCCGGCTTCTGGAAGCAGAGGCAGGGGAGCTTTACGCGAGTGCCGACAGCATGATCACCGAAAGGACCGGGGACATGGTCTACATGCACGGTGAAGACGCTGCTATGGGTCGCTATCTCTATGCCAAATATGGGTGGACCGTCAGGATTCCCAAGGGATACAAGGCGGCCGAGGACCCCAGGACCGGAGTCGTGAAGCTCGTCAGCGCGGACACACAGCAGCCGTCCAGGCTGTTTCTGGCTTACTGGACGGCCAGCCGGTCAGGCGCTCTCGACCGGGAGGTCTGTCTGAGGCTCAGGGCAAGACTGGCGTGGTCGTACTACGACGAAGACAGGATTGACCCGAGTTCCACGACCGTCTCGGAGGTAACCTTCCAAGGCAGGAAGGCGCTCAGGATCCAGGGCATCTGGCAGAACGAGAAACACCTGATAGGCGGTCCTTTCTTCACTCTGTGCTTCCTGGAGAAGGGACGGCTATATCTGCTTGACGGCGTTGTCTTTGCCCCGGGCATGGATAAGTCGCCGTGGCTGCGGCAGATAGAGGCCATCATGCACACATTCAAGGACAGCCGGAAGGCTGTCCCGGCCAGGTGATACTGCCGCATAGATTGTCCATGCTGCGACTGTAACCCGTTACGCACCGCGCGGCTGCCGTGGCCAGGTGACGTCGCTACGCTCCGCGTGTCTGAGGCACTTTCCAGGGCACGTCGGCCGCCCGGCTACCAGCGAGAGCGGGGGGAGAGAGCGTTTGACTCCCGGGCCCTGGCTCTGGTCGCCTTTTGTATTGACAGCAATAAGGCGCTCTGGTAGTTTGTCATGCCCGAAGGCCTCTTTCGCAATCGTGCTAGTAGGGTGAAAATATGACACTTATAATTGAGAATCCAGGCGAGAGGGCAGGTATCGAGGCCCTCTGGGACCAGTACAGTGCCTCCCCCGAATCGACGCATTTCATGGCCTTGGCCGAACAGCTCCGGCGCAGGGGGTGCCAGGGAGAGGCCGCAGAGATTTGCAGCCGCGCCAAGATGAGCCACCCTCGTTACGTGAGCTGCAGGGTGCTGTTGGGCCGCTGCCTCATGGAGCTGGGCCTCAAGGAAGAAGCCGTGAGGGAGCTGGAGGAGGTCCTGGAGCTGGACAGGGAAAACGCCTTCTCGCTGAGGGTGATGGCAGAGTTGAAGCTGGCCCAGGGCAATCTGGGGGAGGCGGCAAACTACTACAGGGCCCTGGTCCGGATCAATCCCTCTGACCTGGACATGCAGGAGAAGCTGGCCGAGACTGTTCGGGCCCTCGAGCCAACGACTGACGACCAGATCCGACCTGTTGGGCAGGAGGCCGTTGCGCGGCCTCCCCAGAGCCCGGTACCCGAAGCGAGGACACGTCCGACGGTTCCCGACATAGAGGTAGCCGTGGAAAGAGCGCTCGCGGAGCTGCGAATGCCCGGGGCCCCGGTGCCTGCCTGGCATCTCGAAGACAAGGCCGCGGCCAGGCCTATCCGCTGTCCGGAGTCGAGGCCAGGGCCGGGGGTTCCGGCTGCACCCGGCGACGAGCCGCGTGAGCCTGTCATTGAAAGCGCCCCGAGGGACTCGCTCTGCAGGCAACCCTCGGAGCCGGTGCAGAAAGCTCCCGCGGAGGCGCGACAGGGAGGGCGAGAGCCTGTTCAGTTCTTCGACTACGCCAACCGGCAGTCGGATTTCTCTTTGTTTGCGCAGTGGGTCGAGGGCGAGAGGCAGCAGTCCCGGAAGGAGTCCAGGTAGCCGTCGCTGCCTAGGGGTGCTTCGCACCGGCCCGTTCGAGTCTCGCATCGACCTGCTTGTTTGACAGAGCGATGGTTGTGGAGAGGACATGGCTGACACCAGTGATTTTAGAAACGGCATGATACTGGAGTACGAGGGTGCGTACTACCAGATCGTCGAGTTCCTGCACGTCAAGCCGGGAAAGGGAGGGGCGTTCGTCCGCACGAAGCTAAAGAACGTCCGGACCGGCAGCGTTATCGACAGAACGTTCCGAGCCGGTGAAAAGCTCACGGAGGCCAGGCTCGAGAGGACTCCCTTCCAGTATCTTTACAGCGACGGCAGTTCATACCATTTTATGAACACCGAAACGTTCGACCAGATCACGATTCCGGCAGAGGGCGTGGAGCCCGAAAAAGGATATCTCAAGGAGAATCTCACCGTGGTCATGCTGATGAAGGACGGTGCGCCTGTGTCTCTGGAGATTCCGACGTTCGTGGAGCTCTCCGTGCGCAGCACCGACCCCGGGCTCCGGGGTGACACGGCGACAGGAGGCTCGAAGCGCGCTACACTCGAGACCGGGCTGGTGGTCCAGGTTCCGCTTTTCATACGGATCGGCGACGTTCTCAAAGTGGACACCAGGACCGGTGAATATGTGGAGAGGGTGACCTGAGCGGGATTCCAGCGAGTTCCCGATGGGAAGAGCACTGGCGAAGTCGTCCGGGAGGAATGGCCTATGAAGCTTGAGCAGATAAAGGAACTCATCCGACTGCTGGAGGGGAGCGGGGTCGAAGAGATTGAGGTCTCAAGCTGGGGCCGGCGGGTCCGGGTGTCCAAGTCGGGGAATTCAAACTACCACGGAGCCGTGCAGCTGGCGCCTCTTCCGGACTCGAACCTGACTGCTAGAGAGCCGGTGGCGGCGGAATCGAGGCCGGCCGAGACTCCGAAAAACGGCAAGTCGCTCAAGGAGATCAAGTCTCCGATGGTCGGCACCTTCTACAGGGCTCCGGCGCCGGGTGCCACGTCCTTCGTTGAGATGAACGCCGACGTGGACGTGGGCCAGACGGTGTGCATAATAGAAGCGATGAAGCTCATGAACGAGATCCAGTCTGAGGCCAGGGGCAGGATAGCGAGAATCCTCGTGGAAAACGGCCAGCCTGTGGAATACGGGCAGACTCTATTTCTGGTGGAACCGTACTGAGTTCCGGGAGGCGCCCGATGAACGTCATCAGCATTCTGGAAAAAATGGTGCAGACGAGCGCGTCTGATCTTCACCTCAAGGTGGGCGCTCCGCCCGTGCTCAGGGTGGACGGGGTGCTCCAGCCGCTGGACATGCCACCTGCCAATCAAGAGGAGCTGGTCAAGGTGGCCGACCAGATACTCACTCCCAGACAGAAAAAGATTTTCGACGACAGCAGGGAAGTGGACTTCGGTTTCGGGATCCCGGGCCTCAGTAGATTCAGGTGCAACTTCTACGTGCAGCGGGGCACGATCTCCATGGTCTTCAGGCGGATCCCGTTCAGCGTGCCCGGGTTTGAAGAGCTCAGCCTGCCGACGGCCATAAAGGACCTTTCTTACAGCCCGAGGGGCCTCATACTAGTGACCGGCACCGTGGGCAGCGGGAAGTCCACAACGCTCGCCGCGATGATCCAGCACATGAACCAGAACTCGCGGAAGAGCATCATCACAATAGAAGACCCGGTGGAGTTTCTGCTCAGGGACGACAAGAGCATCATCAGCCAGAGAGAAGTAGGCATGGACACTCTCAGCTTTCAGGAGGGTCTGAGGCACGTGCTGAGACAGGACCCGGACGTCATCCTCATCGGCGAGATAAGGGACGTCGAGACCATGCAGATCGCCCTCATGGCCGCGGACACCGGCCACCTGGTGCTGAGCACGCTCCACACCACTGATTCGGCCCAGACGGTGAACCGCGTGATCTCCTTTTTCCAACCGCACCAGCACGAGGAAGTCAGGTTCATGCTGGCTTCAACGCTGCGCGCCGTGATCTCGATGCGTCTCCTGCCGAAGGCGAGCGGGAAGGGTAGGGTGCCGGCCACTGAGATCATGGTCTGCACGGCGGCCGTCAGGGACTACATCACGGACGCCAGCAAGACCCAGTCTATCCGCATCGCCATCCAGGAAGGCGTGAACCAGTACGGTATGCAAACGTTCGACCAGTCCATAATGCGGCTTTACAAACAGGAGCAGGTCACCCTCGAAGATGCCCTGAAGCACTGCACCAACCCATCCGAGTTCAGCCTCAGGGTAAAGGGCATCGAGGCGACCTCGGACAAGACCTGGGAGCTTTTCGAAAGCGGAGGTGCGAAGCTCTAGCCCGCCCGTATGTTCAAGAGGGTACTGATCGCAAATCGCGGCGAAATCGCTCTCCGCGTCATCCGAGCGTGCCAGGAACTCGGGATCGAGACCGTTGCGGTTTACTCGGAGGCCGACGCCGACTCCCTCCACGTCCGGCTTGCTGACGAATCAGTCTGCATTGGCCCGCCCCAGAGCTCAGAGAGCTACCTCAACATACCCAGGATAATCAGTGCCGCCGAAATCACGGATTCCGACGCCATACATCCGGGTTACGGCTTCCTGGCAGAGAACGCCGAGTTCGCCGAGATATGCGAGGCGAGCAAGCTCAAGTTCATAGGACCCACGTCGGCTCAGATAAGGAAGATGGGCGACAAGGCCTTCGCGCGGACCAGCATGGCCGAGGCGGGCGTGCCGGTCCTTCCTGGAAGCCACGGAGCCGCGGCAGGAGTCGCGGAGGCAGAGGCGATCGCCGACGAAATAGGATATCCGGTTCTGATCAAGGCCGTGGGTGGAGGCGGTGGAAGGGGGATGCGCGTCGTCAGGAGCAAGGAGAGTTTCGCCAACAGCTTCCTCATGTGCAAGGCAGAGGCGGAGGCAGCGTTCGGAAACCCGGACCTGTACGTCGAGAAATGCGTCGAAAGACCCAGGCACGTGGAGATCCAGATCCTGGGCGATTCTCACGGAAACGTGGTGCACCTCTTCGAAAGGGACTGTTCACTTCAGAGGAGACACCAGAAGCTGGTGGAAGAGTCGCCCTCTCCCATCGTGACCCCGGAGCTGCGCAGCGCCATGTGCGGGATGGCCGTGAAAGGCGCGCGCAAGATCGGCTACGAGAGCTCGGGCACGATTGAATTCCTGGTGGATCAGCAGTTGAATTTCTATTTCATCGAGATGAACACCAGAATCCAGGTCGAGCACACGGTCACCGAGATGGTCACGCGTCTGGACCTGGTCAAGGAGCAGATAAGGATTGCCTCAGGCGAGAAGCTGGGATTCGGACAGGAGGACATCCAGCTGAGCGGTCACGCGCTGGAGTGCAGGATAAACGCCGAGGACGTGGAAGCAGGCTTCAGGCCGTGTCCCGGAAACATAACGTACGTTCACCTGCCCGGGGGGCCCGGAATAAGGGTGGACACCCACATCTATCAAGGGTACTCCATCCCGCCGTACTACGACTCGCTCATCGCCAAGATCATCGCCCACGGCAGGGACAGGGCCGAGGCACTTCAGAGAATGAAAAGAGCGCTCAGGGAGTGTATTATTGAAGGCGTCAAGACAACGATTCCTTTCTACCAGGACCTGCTCTCGCACGAGGTGGTCGTGAACGGGAGAGCGGACACCACGTTTGTGGAGCATCTGAACGTAAGGGACGGTCGGAAGTAGGGGAGAGCCGAGAGACGGAGAGGACGCAGCCGTCAGGAGCGGAACGGGCGGTGCGCGAAACTGGCGAGCCGTCTGACCGTGTGGCGGTTCCGCACGCCGGGGTCGGGCGGTCCCCGAACGACAGACCCGACAGAGGTAAGCGCGACTGAAATGAAACTGGACTGCTATCTCGTACCGTCAGAAGTGACCGAAGCTACTCTCAAGGGCAGAGTGGTTGTGATAATCGACGTCCTGAGGTCGTGCACGACCATCGCCTACGCTCTTCTCAACGGCGCCGAGAAAATCATCCCGGCCGGGACAGTCGAAGCGGCCACCAAGCTCATGTCGTCCCTGGACAGGGCGAGCACACTGTTGTGCGGAGAGAGAGACGGCAAGAAAGTGAGCGGGTTTGACCTCGGAAACTCGCCGCTCGAATACACTCGCGAGGCCGTGGCCGCGAAGACGCTCGTCTTCGCAAGCACCAACGGCACAAAGCTCATGTCCCGAGGCATAAAGGCCGAGGAGCAGCTCGTCTGTTCGTTCGTGAACGTGGGCCAGGTGATCGCGAGACTCGGACCCGAAGGCATTGAGCCGGTGATCCTGTGTTCCGGGACGAGCGGAAGGTTCTCCATGGAGGACTCCGTGTGTGCCGGAATGGTGGCGCACGGCCTCATACAGGCTTCCGCGAACGCCTGGGAGCTCAACGACGGGGCAAAGGCGGCCGTCGCCCTCTACGAGAAGTGGGGAAACGACATTTATGGGGTGGTCTCCGGGTCCTCCCACGGAAAGTATCTTCTCGAACTGGGGTTCGGCCTGGATCTGGAAGTCTGTTCGCGCGTGGACTCGGTCCCCGTGCTGTGCGTCCTGAGGGAAGGCAGGATCACGGTTTCCCGCTAGCCCTGCCCGCCTTCGAATCACCGGCCTGCTCTCCACTGTGAGGTGCGCGTTTGGAACGACCGGGTCAGCTTTCTCAGAAAATGCTCAGAGCGATTGACGCAAACTCGAACCGTGTCTCAGAGGGCATACGCGTGGTGGAGGAAGTCGCCCGATTTGTGTTGGACGAGCCCGGCGTCACCGAGGGACTGAAGAGCGTCAGGCACTTCGTCAGGCAGGCCACCCAGCAGCTCGGCGGCTCAGTCGCGGCTCTCACGGGAGCCAGGGACAGCGACGCCGACGTCGGGAAGCCCCTGAGCACCAGCGATTCCTCGGACAGGAGGGACGCGGTGGGGCTGGTCTCGGCCAACATGCGGAGGGCCGAAGAGGGTCTGAGAGTGTTGGAGGAGATGTCGGCGCTCCTCGACGTCGAGCTGTCCAACGGTTTCAAGCAGCGCAGGTTTGAGCTTTACTCCCTGGAGAAAGAGATCGTGGCCTGTCTAGGGCGCCAGACCGGCCGGTGAGACGCGCGGCCGGTATCATGGCGCGCGGGCGTCGGTCTCGGAGTTCCTTGTGAGGTGCGGCATGCCCGCGGAAATAGACGTGAGTCTGTACGCCATCGTGGACGAAGAGTTTCTGAGGGGTCGCAGCGCCGCGGATCTCGCCGCGGATCTCGCCGCAAACGGCGCAACAATCATACAGTACAGGGCCAAGAACCTGGCTTCGCGCGAGTTCCTCACGAGAGCCAGGGCCATGCGGGACGCGGTGGCCGGCAGAGGGGTCCCCCTCATAATTAACGACAGGATCGACATCGCGCTTCTCTGTGGTGCGAGCGGCGTGCACGTAGGCCTGGACGACGTGCCGGTCGCAGAGGCGAGAAGTCTGTTGGGTCCACGGGCGGTGATAGGGGCGTCGGTCCGCACTGGCGCGGATGCGCTCGAGGCCGAGGAGGACGGCGCCGATTACGTCGGCGCAGGTGCTGTGTTCCCGACCAGCACGAAGTCCGACGTGCCTCTCATAGGGCTCGATGGTCTCAGGGAAGTCAGGGCGGGTGTGAAGCTCCCGGTGGTCGCGATAGGCGGCCTCACGAGAAAGAACGCCGTGCAGGCGCTCGCGACGGGGGTCGACGGGCTGGCGTTCATCTCCGAGCTGATGGATGCCGAGGACCCCGGCGCGGCCGCCACAGAGCTCCGCGCAATCATTGACGCTGCGAAAAGAAGACGCTGATTTCTGCGGCGGCCGTTTGCGTTGCTCGTGCTCGGTGTGGGTGTGGTTGAACCTGATGCCGAAAGCGAACCGGCCCGCCTCCTGGAAAGCCCGCCGCGCGCAGACTGCGTGCAGACTCTGCGCAAACTCTACTTTCGCGCCCTCAGCAGCAGGTAGATTCCCAGCCCGCCGAAGAACACGTTTCCCATCCACGCCGCCACGAAAGGCGGAAGAGCCCCGCTGTGCCCCAGGGCCTGTCCTGTCTTGAGGAAGCCGTAGTAGGTGAAACTGATGAGGAGACTCAAGCCGAATCCCAGGGCCAGGGTGCCTCTCCTCACTCGAGTGGAAAGCGAGGCTCCGACCAGGGTCACTATCACGTTCGTGAGAGGGAACGCCAGCTTCATGTGAAGCTCCACGAGATATTTCTGGATTCTCCCTCCGCTCTCTTCGACCCTGCTCACGTATCTCATAAGCTGGACGAAGTTCATCTCGTCCGGCTCGGCCTCCTGCTTCGCGAAATCCTCGGGCCTCTCGTTCAGGCCGGGAATCGTGAGCGTGCTGAACTGGGACGCGCGTTCCACTCCTCCGTCGAACGACCTTATCATGCCGTTGTAGAACACCCATTGACTGCCGTCCCACTGGGCCCTGGCGGCGTCGATGCGGCGCTCCAGGGTGTTGCTGCCGAATTCCTGGATGACGACCTCTCTCATGGATTTCTCGACGGAATCGTAGAGCTTGATGAGAAAAATGCGGCCTCCGGCCCCGAGGTAGTTAACGTTGGCGCGTCTGGTGGACGGCCCGGCCGGCATCTTCTTGATGGCCGCCCGCATCACGTTTTCCTTGGCCTTGTTGCAGGCGGGCACGACCAGTTCACCCATGGCCAGCGAGAAGCCGCAGAAAACCAACGCCAGCACCAGCACCGGGGCCGCGGTGCGCAAGAAGTCTATTCCGGAGACTCCCATGGCCATGAGTTCGTTTCGCCTGGCCATCTGCCCGAAGGCAAGAAAACACGCCAGCAGCATTGCCACCGGCAGAACGAGGATTATCACGTAGGGTATGCCGAAGAGATAGAACTGGACGACGTAGAGAGGCGACGCCTTGTAGTCGATGAACGTGTCTATTTTCTCGAAGACGTCGACCACCACGAAGATCGCGATGAAGAAAAGCATGGCCAGCGCAAACGCGACTATGAATTCTCTCAAGAGGTATCTGTCGAGGATTCTCATCTTGTGCGCCTTCGCAGACGGGAGAAATCTATGAGCTCACACGCGCTGAGCGTTAGAATTGCACCCAATGCCCCCAGCACGATGTTCGGCATCCAGACCGCCAGGCCGGGCGGAAGCAGTCTTCTGTCTGCCAGCTGCTCTCCGCCCAGGAGGAAGATGTAGTAAAACACGAAAAAGCCTATGCTGGCAAATCCTATGGAGAGGCCGCTTTTGCGGGCCTTCATGCCCAGCGGCCCGCCCACGAGGACGAATATTATGCAGGCGAACGGTATGGAGAGTTTCTTGTGGACTTCCACCTTGAACGAATTGATCTGCCTGTCCAGGGCCTGGAGCTCGAGCAGGGTGAACTGGATTCCTCGCGGAAGGTAGAACTCGGGCGGGGGAGTGTCGCCCCCGGGCCGGGCCGTCCACCGTCTCCAGAACGCGAGAGAGCCGGCGGTCTTCTCGAGCAGCGCCCCCAAACCGGGAGGCCCGAACTTGTCCATGAACTCCTCGTACGTCCCGTAGCCCAGCGACTTGATCTGCGGCGTTAGGCTTCTCCGGACCACGTATTGCTGCGTTGAAAGCTGGCGGATCCTCTCCATCAGCGCAGCCACGTTCATCTCTCTCTCGCCCCTGACCTGCCTGTCTGAGCGTTCGAGCTGGCCCGCCACGTTCGATATGTTTATCACGTGAGTCTTGAACACGAGCCGCCTGTACTTGCGGGGCTCGGAGACGTCGGGAATCTCGTGTATCTCGCCGTCCTGCAGGAAAAGCGTGAGTATGTCCTGGTCCTCCGAGAACGACAGCCGGCCCTTTCTTGCAAATATGGTGGTGGGCACGCTGCCAGTGTGGAAATCGTAGATTGTAACGTTGGACATCCTGCCGCTTCTGTCGTCGAGCCGGTTGATGAGCATGCTGTAGCCGTCGAAATCTTCGATGAAGACCCCTTCCCTTATCTGTGCCGCCGGTCTCTTCCTGCTTATGTCGATGAGCAGGTTGGCGAAAGCATGATTCGTCTCGGGCAGCACGAAATTCATGAAGAGGGCGAGCAAGACTGTCAACGCAGCGGCCGCGGCGATGGACGGGACCAGGATTGACAGAACGTTGACGCCGCTCGACCTCATGGCGGCGATCTCGTTGTCCTGAGAGAGGCGGCCGAACGTCATCAGCGAGGCCACGAGCACTGCGCACGGAATCGAAAGAGCGATCATCCACCCCAGGCCGTACATGAAAAGCTGGAGAACAATCAGGCCGGGTATGCCTTTGCCGATGAGGAGATCCAGGTAGTCGAAGAGCAGGTCCATCGTGAGAAGAAAAGTCACGACGGAAAATCCCATCACGAAGGGGAACAGATGCTCCCTGAGGACGTACTTCTGCAAAATGGACATAAAGTATAGTTAACCCAGGCGGCACGGAAGTTCAAGTCATATGTGCGAACCGGATCTCCGCCGCGTCAGCAGACAGCGGCGACTCGCCTGGACCGCGCGCTACTTCGAGGCCTTGGCCGGCTTCTCTTCCTTCATCCGCCGCACGCTGTTGCTCTTGCACTTAGGGCAGGCTCTTTCTTGCGGCTCAGTCTCCGGCGAGTAGGGTAGTCTAAACGTGCAAGCGCATCTGAGGCACTTGAAATCTGCTTCCTGGGCCATGTGGCCTCCGCTTTCTTTAGCGCCGCTTCCTGGCTCAGCGGCCCGACTGGTCTTTAGACTCCGGCTGCGAGGTCTCGCCCGGCGAGGGAACACCCGGCTTTCGCGCAGCGCACTCCCTCGCCGGACGAGCGGTTTCTCAGCCCGGCTTGGTCTCCTAGCTTACCGAAACCTCTTCCTTGGCCTTTTTGGGTGCCAGGACCTTCCTGGTGTGCTCGATTTCCTCGGGCGTGACCTTCTTCCTCAAGTCCTCCATCACGCGCATCACCTCTGCGAACTTCTGTCCTTCGGCGGCGCTTATCCATTCCAGCTGGAGCCTCTCGGGCCTCACGCCCGCCTTCTCGAGCTTGTCCCACAGCTTCTCGACTCTGAGCTGCGTCTGCCTGTTGGCGTTGATGTAGTGGCAGTCAGCGAAGTGGCAGCCGGAGACGAGCACTATGGGTGCTCCCCTGCGGAACGCGTAGAGGACGAAATCCTCCTTGACTCTTCCGCTGCACATCACCCTAATGAGGCGGTTCGACGTCGGGTACTGGAGTCTCGACACGCCCGCGAAATCGCCGCCGGCGTATGAGCACCAGTTGCACGCGAACACTACCACCTTGTTCTCCGGGTGATCCTCAAGGATCGCGTCGATCTGGGAGTAGATCTGTGCGTCCGTGAAATGCCGCATCGTGATCGCTCCGAACGGGCACTCGGCGCCGCACGTGCCGCAGCCCGCGCAGGCCGCCTCGATTATCTTGGGCGCGATCTTGTCCTTGCGGTCGGTCGGCGTGATGGCCTTGTAAGGGCAGACCTTCACGCAGAGCCCGCAGTACTTGCACAGGTCGGGGTCGACCTGCGCCGTTATGGCCTCGATGGCGATCTTCCCGGCCGAGAGGATGATGTTGGCTCTGGACGCGGCCGCGCACGCCTGGGTCACGCTGTCTTTGACGTCTTTGGGGGACTCGGCGCATCCGGCCAGGAACACGCCTCTCGTCGGCGCGTCCACCGGCTTGAGCTTGGGATGGGACTCCATGAGGAAGCCGTCAGAAGTGCGCGAAAGCGTGAGGAGCTGCCGTATGATCTCGCTGTCTTTGCGGGGGAGCAGCCCCACCGAGAGCACCAGCATCTCGAGCTCGTGCTTCTCGATCTTGCCCGTGGTCGTGTTCTCCACGGTCACGATCAGGTTGCCGGTGGCGGGATCTTCCTCGACCTCGCCCGGCAGACCCCTGATGTACTGCACGCCCTCGGCCTTGCTCCTCATGTAGAGGTCCTCGAACCCCTTGCCGAAGGCCCTGATGTCCATGTAGAACACCTTGGTCTCGATGCCGGGGTAGTGATCCTTGAGCAGCACTGTGTCTTTGATGGTGTTCATGCAGCAGATGTTGCTGCAATACGGGTTCCCCCTCTTCCGGGAGCGCGACCCCACGCACTGGATGAAGCCCACGGACTTCGGGGGTTCTCTATCGCCGGGTCTCACGAAGTGGCCGTCGGTCGGTCCACTCGCGCAGATGAGCCGCTCGAATTCCATGCTGGTGATGACGTTGGGGAAGCTCCTGTAGCCGTATTCGTCCAGCTCGGTCGGGTCGTACACGTCGTTTCCGACCGCCACGATTATGGCACCGACGTCCAGCGTGACGAACTCGTCCTGCATGTCGAAGTCGATGCACTTCTTCTCGCACACGTCCTGGCACTTCGCGCAGGCGATGGGGTTGTTCCCCAGGCACGTCTTCATGTCGATGAGGTAGCTCGAAGGCACGGCCTGCGGGAAGGGGATGTATATGCCCTTCCTGGAGGAAAAGCCCATCTGGTACTCGTCAGGAACCGCCACGGGGCAGACCTTCACGCACTCACCGCACGAGTTGCACTGCTTGTTGTCCACGTACGTGGCCTTCTTCCGGACCACGACCTGGAAATTTCCTATGTACCCGGTGACGCTCTCGACTTCGCTGAACGTCATCATCTCTATCTTCGGATGTCGACCGACATCCATCATCTTGGGTCCCAGGATTCATATGGAACAGTCCATCGTGGGATAGGTCTTGTCGAGCTGGGCCATTATCCCGCCGATGGAAGGTTCTTTTTCGACCAGGTAGACCTGATAGCCGGCGTCGGCAAGGTCCAGGGACGCCTGTATACCGGCTATGCCGCCGCCTATCACGAGAGCTCTTCTCGTAACCGGGATCTCCCTCTCGTCCTGTTCCTGGAGGAGACGGGCCCTGGCCACCGCGATCTTGACCATGTCCTTGGCCTTATCGGTCGCGGCGTTCCTGTCGCCTATGTGAACCCAGCTGCAGTGCTCGCGCAGGTTGGCCATCTCCAGAAGGTACGGATTCACGCCCGCCTCGGCCACGCACTGTCTGAACGTGGGCTCGTGCATCCTGGGGCTGCAGGACGCCACGACTACTCTGTTGAGCCGGCTCTCCCGGATGTGCCGCTTGATCTCCTGCTGGCCCGGGTCGGCACAGGTGTACTTGTTCCTGACCGAGACCACCACGTCGGGAAGTGTTTCGCCGAACTTGCGAACCTCCTCGCAATCAAGCGACCCAGCGATGTTGAGGCCGCACTCGCACACGAACACGCCGACCCTGAGATCGCCCTCAGTCTCTGGCTTTACCATCCTTCACACCCCCTTCGTTTCTCATCTCTCGGACTCCGCTGTTTCATGTGTCTCTCCTGGCTAGATGAGTCTACTGCCTGAGTGAAGAGGCCAAAAGAACGGCCAAATCCTCCACCTGTATCTTGGATTCCTCCGGAAAACCAGTGTCGTTCATGGCGCACTTGAAATGTATCTTGCACTTGGCGCAGGCCGTGGCCAGCACCTTGGAACCGGTCTTTCTGGCTTCGCCCAGGCGGCCAGTCTGAATCGCCTTCGAGTGGATCCCGCAGTTCATCCACCCGCTCGTGCCGCAGCAAATGGAGGCGTTCCTGGAGCGCCTCATGTCCTTGAAGGAATCACCGTAAACTGCGCGCAGCAAGTTCCTGGGCTGATCGTACACCTCGAGGAAGCGGCCCAGCCGGCAGGGATCCTGAAACGTGACCTGCCTGTCGTCCCTCTCGAACTTGAGCTCCCCGGACCGGACGTGCTTGTCCAACAGTTCACTCAAGTGCACGACCTCGAAGGGAAGCGCTCCCACGAACTCCGGATAGTATATCTTGAGGGTCGTCGCGCACTCCGGGCACGCGGTCACGATCTTGGTGGCTCCGGTGGCCTTCAGCTTCTCGACGTTGTGCCTGGCCAGCATCTTGAAGTTCTCTGCGTCGCCCGCCCAGAGAAGGTCGTGGCCGCAACATCTCTCGTCAGGCATTACCACGGGCTCGATGCCTATCGCGTTCAGAAGCCTCACGGTCGAGCGCGCGATCTCGGACGTGTTGACATCGAGTTTTTCGAAGAAAGCGTCGAAGTAGGGAATGCATCCCACGAAATAGAGATAGTCCGATTTCTCGGAGATCCTGAGATTCGGAGTGAGCCAGCCCATCCTCTGCTGCTTGAGCTCCGGAGAGGTCATGATCCTCATGAGAAGTTGAAAGGCGCTCCCGTGTGAACAGTAGGCCTCTTTTCCTTCTTTGTACGCGTCTATGCGCACCACCTTCGTAAGGTCGACGTAGTCAACGTCCGAAGGGCATCTCTCACTGCAGAGCTTGCAGGTGAGGCAATGCCAGATCGTTTCGTCCTTCATCGCGTTCTCGTCACCCGCGACCGCGTTCGCGACGATTTTCCTCGGCGAGAAAGAACCATTGGCACGCGCCACCGGGCAGACCGCCGTGCACTTGCCGCAGTCCAGGCACAGTCTCGCTCCGGTGAGTCTTACTGCTTCGATAAGTTCCTTCACCGAATCTTCCTCACTTTCTCAAAGGGCTTGGACCCGCATGCCTGACTTTCTCGGTGAACTCGTCCAGCACGGCACCGAGCCGGTCTCCATCCGCGCCCTGTATCCACTCCAGGCGCAGTCTCTCACCCTCCAGTCCGAGGAGAGAAATCAGCTTCTTTGAGATCTCGAACATCTCGGCCTGTCTCTCGTTGCCGAAGTAGTAGTGGCATTTTCCGGGCCCGCAGCCGCATATTATGACTCCGTCCGCGCCGAGCTCGAAGGACTTCAGCACCAGGCTCGGCTGCACTCTGCCCGAGCACATGAGGCTCACGAATCTGACGGCGGAGCGCCCGGCCGCCGACCCCTTCCTGCCGGGGCCACCGGTCTCGTACGCATCAGAGCACCACCTGCAGACGAAGGCGATTATCCTGGGCTCGAATTGTGCCGGTGCGGGAACCTTCTCCAACGTCCCCGCCGCCTCCGTTCTCTTCGCCGTCTCTTTTTTTCCTGCAGTCACGGTCTTGGCGGGCGTGGTTCTTTCCGCCCCGGCCTCTTTCTTCCCGGCCGGCCGGGTCTTCTGCGCCGCTGAGGTCTGTTTTTCCTTCTTCATGTCCTGCTTACCTGGCTGATCCGCTCCTGACTCATTCAGGAAGCGCACGTTTCGGTCTGTTGCGCGGCCTCACGGCAGGGGCTGGGCCTTGGCCCCGTACTCGTAACCCTGCTCGAAGGCGTTCACGTTGAGCTCCTTCATCGCGGGTGGCACCGTCGTGGCAATGGCCTCCCTCATGGAGTCGTGAGTGACGATGTTGGTGACGCCGGCGAAGAAGCCGAGCATCACGATGTTGGCCACTATCTTTTTCCCCAGGTTCTCGGCCATTCGAGTCGAAGGGATTACGTAGGTCTTCACCGTCTTGTTGGTCCTCTGCGGCTTGACCAGGTCCTGGTCGATGAGCATCACGCCGTTGTCGGGCATCTGCGGCTCGAACTTGACGCAGGCCTCCTGGGACATCAGCACCAGCACCGTCGGCTTGACGGGATGCGGATAGTGCACGGCGGTGTCAGACACGATCACGCCCGCTGCGCACGCCCCGCCTCTGGACTCGGGTCCGTAGCTCTGCGTGAAAGTGGCGTTCTTCTTGTCGTAGATAGAGGCCGCCTTGCCCACAATGTATCCAGCCAGGAGTATTCCCTGCCCGCCAAACCCTGCAAATCTGAGTTCGGTTCTTGCCATAGTGCCTCCGTTACTCGTCTTCCCTGGGAATCTCGGTCTTGTCCACGTCGCGCTCCAGACACGGAATCTTGAACTTGGCTCCCAGGCCCTGCTTCATCATGTCCAGAAACGTGGGACGCTCGATGTCCACGAACTTCCCGACTATGATCTTGCCGTCCTTGCCGATCGCCACAGAAGCGGGGTCCGCGCCGTGCTTTATCACGGTGTTTTCCTGGTAGGTCTTCAGCATGTCCAGGCCCGTTCCCAGACGGTTGAATCTCCCGTAGAGAGTGGGGCAGGGCGAGATCACCTCGACCACGCTGAACCCTCTCTTGAGAATCGCTTCCTGCATGGATTTCTTGAGTCTCCGGGTGTCCAGCGAGGTCCAGCGGGCCACGTAAGTGGCTCCGCTCGCCGCAGCGAGATAGGGGATGCTGAACGGGAACTCGAAGTTCCCGTATGGAGTGGTGGTCGATTTCGCGCCGATGGGGGTCGTTGGTGCGCCCTGTCCGCCGGTCATCCCGTAATTGAAGTTATTGACGCAGATCACCGTCATGTCCATGTTTCTTCTGGCAGAGTGAATGAAATGGTTGCCTCCGATTGCGATGAGGTCGCCGTCGCCGGAGAAGACTATTACCTTGAGGCACGGATTTCCGAGGTGCAACCCCACTGCGAACGGCAGGGCTCTCCCATGAGTCGTGTGGAACGAATCCAGGTTGAGATAGCCTGCGACTCTGCCGGTGCAGCCGATTCCGGAGACCACCGACATCTTATCCAGCGGGATCCCGGAGTCCTTCACCGCGCTGATGAAAGCGGTGAGACTGGTACCCAGACCGCAGCCCGAGCACCAGATGTGCGGGATCCTGTCCTGCCTCAGAAGTACGTCCATTGGATGGTGCTCGACCATCGTGCATGTTTGCTGTTCTATCATGCCGCAGCCCTCCTGATGGCATCCAGGATCTTGTCCGGATTGTGTGTTCCTCCGCCCGCGTGAGGGACCAGGATGACTTTGGCCTTTCCGTGAGCGCACCGCTCCACTTCCAGGACCATCTGGCCGCAGTTGATCTCCGGCACCACGAATCCCTTCACCTTTCCCGCGAGCTCGTCGATCTTCTTTTCCGGGAACGGCCACGCGACGATGAGGCGCAGCACTCCGACCTTCATGCCCTCTGCGCGTGCAGTCTCCACCGCGAGCTGAGAGATACGAGCCGAGATTCCGTAAGAGCAGACTATGACGTCCGCGCCCTCGCACTCGACTTCTTCGTACTCCTCTATCTTGTCGCGGTTCTTGCGAATCTTTTGGACCAGACGCTCGATGAGCGCCACCTGGGCCTCCTCGGTTATGACGGGGTAGCCCTTTATGTCGTGCGTGAGGCCGGTTATGTGCATCCTGTAACCCTGGCCCGCTATGGCCATCTGCGGAACCCCATCCGGGTCCGGCTCGTACGGAAGATACTTGTCCGGCGGAACGCGGGGGGTCCTCCTCTGCGTGAGTTTTATCTTGTCCGCGGAGGGGATGACCACCTTCTCAGTCATGTGTCCCACCACCTCGTCGCTCATGACCAGGACCGGCGTCCGGTATTGCTCGGACAGATTGAAGGCCTTTATCGTGAAGTCGAAGCACTCCTGCGGGGAGCTCGGGCTGAGCGCAATCACTTCGTACGGCCCGTGCGAACCCCACCTGGCCTGCATCATGTCCGCCTGTCCCACCAAGGTCGGGAGACCCGTTGACGGCCCCCCTCTCTGCACGTTTACGATCACGCACGGGGTCTCGGTCATCACTCCCAGGCCGAAGTTCTCCATCATGAGGCTGAAGCCGGGCCCGCTCGTGGCCGACATGGTCTTCTGGCCTGCCCAGGCCGCGCCGAGAATGGCGTTCATGGACGCGAGCTCGTCCTCCATCTGAATGAAGATGCCGCCCACTTCGGGCAGTCTTTCCGCCAGGTGCTCTGCCACCTCGGTGGAGGGAGTGATGGGATAGCCGGCAAAAAAGCGGCATCCCGCTGCTAGTGCGCCTTCTGCGCAGGCTTCGTTGCCGCTTAGAAAATGCTCACCGGTGAGCACGCCGCTTTCAGTTTCCAACTTTCTCCACCTCCGTTTCTTTCTCTTTCTCTACGGTGTAGATGGCAAACTCGGGACAGAGCATGTCGCAGAGCTTGCAGTTGACGCAGGCCTGCTCGTTCTTTGGAACCGGGTAGTGGTACCCCTTCGAGTTGAACTCGTAGGACAGCTCCAGAACGTCCCTCGGGCAGTACTCGACGCAGAAACCGCATCCTTTGCACCTCTCCTTTATGACAAAGACTTTGCCCTTGGGCATCTGGAGTTTGTCCAGGTCAAGGGGAGTTCTCCAGAACCTTGGCTTCTCAGAAGTTGAAGGCTCTCCCATGCTTTTCAGTCCTCCATGCGACATGCTTCGAAGCACTTCCTGGCGAAAACGCAGCCGATATGGTGTATCTAAATGTAAGACAATTAGTATATTCCACCGGCCGCGCGTCTGTCAAACTATTTGTGCCCTGAGCGTTGAGCCGTGGCCGCGGGCAGGTCCTCTTTCCTGCCGGACGGCCCCGGGAAGGGGAGCCGGCCAGTTGTCTGAGGCGTGGCTGCATCTAGTCCGGGACGCCGGGCGGACTCTCGCCTCCAGGATTGCCGGGTGTGGAACCGAGGCGGCCGCGACCGCGAGACAGGGCGTTTCTGCGTTGCCGGGGACGGCACAGTTCCGTCCTGCTGGTGTCGGGCTGCAATTGCCCGGTTGTAAGCGGCCGGTCCAGGTGATAGGATTCGGCAGGCGGCCTGCTTTCGCAAGGACAAATACGGCAATTCGTTGTGGACGTTGTGACGTTATGAATAGACTGATTCTGCTCATCGTCTTCATCGTGGCCTCGGCTCAGGTCTCTGCGGCCGCTGCCGTGACTGGTGTGTGGGACTGGTGTCCCTCCGGGGACGTGCTCTCATCGCGGCCTCTTCTTCTCAGGCCTCACGGCCTGCTGCTTCCTCCACACATGTATCTCGCGGTCAAGCCCGGCCTGGGGCTCAAGAGCGTGGACTTCTCCGTGGACGCGGATTCCGGCATTGTGAGGAGGACGGCGTCGGTCATGGGTGTGGACGTGGAGCCGCCCGTGGCGTGTCCTCTCTCGCAGTACGTTTCGCTGATGGGCAGGCACAGGTACGCCTCGCTCTGGAGGACGGAGGCCAGGAGGGGGATCAGGGATCTCTCCGAGGCCGGCCGCGCGGGAGGGCTCTTCAGCATAGACCTGCCCATAAAGTTCCCCAGGGCGGTGCAGGCCGTGGTGGGCAAGGGCAAACCCAATCTGAGGGTGTCAGGCAGCGAGACCATCTCTTTCAGCGGCAACAGCAACTGGACCGTCGGTCAGAAATACAGCGAGTACGGTCGCCAGAGCAAGTTCCCCCGCCTCGACATGAGACAGGATCTGGTGGTCAAGCTGGACGGCACCATAGGCGACAAGATCGACGTCGACTGGGACCAGAGCAGCACGGCGCGCACTGAACTCCAGAACAGGATCCGCATCAGATATCACGGCTACGACGACGAGGTCATCCAGAGCGTGGACCTCGGTAACACAAACCTGTCCATCCCCAATACTCAATATGTGAGCTACTCCGGAACGCACGAGGGGCTCTTCGGAATCAAGACCATGGCGAAGCTGGGAAGCGTTGATCTGGCCGTGATAGCCAGCAAGCAGGAAGGGAAACCCGACAAACAGAGGATATTCGGGGGAGCCAAGACGGTCGAGAAGCAGATAAGCGATCTCGAACACAAGAAGCGCACCTACTTCTTCCTCGACCCTCCTGATTTCCCTGACTCGGACACCCTGCGCGTCATAGATCCGGCCAGCGTCCAGGTCTACATCGATGACCTCAACGGTTACAACAACGAGGCCGGAACGATAAAGAACAAGAGGGCCTACCTGTACAACGCGGACGGGACTAGGGACACCACCTACTTCGAAGGAAACTTCGACGTGAAACAGCCGAACCTGGACTTCTCCTTCGAGTATTTCTACGGTCCCTATTTTCCTATACTCGTGGTCCGAGGCGGGCTTCCTTCCAATTACGTGATGGCCGTCACCTACAGGGAAGTGGCCGCCGGACAGGAGCGCTGGGTCGGAAACCCAAGCCCCCTCGACCTCGAGCTCAAGATCATCGCGCCTCCGGTCGACCAGCTGGCCCTCGACATAACCACGGGCAAGTGGGGTCCCCTCAGCAGATACGAACTGAAGAACGTCTACTACCTGGGCTCGGAGGCGATCATCAAGGACAGTTTCAGACTCGCTGTCAAGAAACGGAGCGGAGGCGCAGGCGTCGACCAGGAGGCTTTGAACGGCATTCCGTACATCCAGATAGTGGGACTGGACGCGCGGGGCCTGCTTCCCGGGAGCCCGCCGGACGGCCTGATAGACGGAGGACAGCTTCTGGACTTCACCAATGGGATCCTGCTTTTCCCGGACCTCCATCCGTTCGCGCCGGATTCATTCGACATCACCAACTGGGTGCTGGGCGCGAGGCCGGACACCCTGAGAGGGGATGAGACCAACCCCAACATCTACACGAAGAAATATCCCAACTACTATCTCGACACGCGCTACTACCTGGACGTGCAGTACCGAAGCCCCCAGACCACGTTCTACTTGGGATGGAACGTCCTGGAGAACTCAGAAGTCGTGACGCTGAACGGCGTGACGCTGCAGCGTGGGGTGGGCTACTCGATCGACTACGACACGGGCGAGCTCGTGCTGCTCACGCAGGACGCGCTCGAGCCCAACGCGGAGGTCTCGGTCGATTTCTCGCGCGCCTCCACGTTCGGGCTCTCGAAGACGCTTCTGGGGTTCTCTACCCAGTACAAACCCACCGAGGACGTGTCATTCGGCACGACGTGGCTCTACGAGAGCAAGGGGACACCCGAAGAGCGGCCGCGGCTGGAGCAGGAGCCTTCCAGGACTATCGTGGGCGGTCTCAGCACCGCGATGAAGTTCTCGCCCGCGTTCATGACCAGCCTGGTGGACGCGCTTCCGCTGGTGCGGACCCGCGAGAAATCGAGCCTGGCAGTCTCCGGCGAAATGGGGCTCAGCGTCCCGAACCCCAACACCAGGAACGAGGTCTACATCGACGACATGGAAGGCAACAAGGAGACGAGACCCCTGGGACTCATCCGTACCCAGTGGAAACCCGGCAGCATCCCGGACGACCCGCTCCTGCTCGTGGAGCCGACTGGGAAGCGGGCTCTCTGGTGGTACAACCTGCACCCGCAATTCAACCAGGCCAACGTGGTGCACGAGGGCGACCTCTATCCGGAGCGGTCGGCCCAAGAGCGCGAGCGAGCCATCACGGCCCTGGAGCTCTATTTCAACCAGACCCAGGGCGCCCACGGTCTGACCCAGGCCTTCTCCTGGCTGGGAGAGGATTTCTCCGAGATGCAGTACGTGGAGATCTGGGTCAACGACTTTGGGACCGGAAGAGACGCAGCGAAGAAGATGAGACTGGACCTCGGCGTCGTGAGCGAGGACGGGACGTGGGACCCGGACAGTCTCCCGAACAACAGGCTCGACACCGAGGACACCTCTCCTCCCAACGGACAACTGGACGTCGCGCCCACGGACGAAGACACCGGGCTTGACGGAAAACTCAACGGCGTGGAGACCTGCGTCGCAGGCGTGACCGGCGATCCGCCGGACTGCAGCGAGGACGACTACAGATACGAGCCGGAGACCGCGCCCACCGATTTCTCACGTATCAACGGCACCGAAGGCAACAGGAGGGCGATGGCGCACCCGATTCCAGACACCGAAGACCTGGACGGCGACGGCACGCTGGACGTAGGCCAGGACTACGTCGAATACGTCGTGACCCTGGAACAGGACGGCCGGTTTCAGGTGAGGGACAACGGAAACGGCTGGAGGCTTTTCAGAATCCCGCTCTCGGACACCCTCGCTGCAAAAATCGGACTGCCTCGCTGGGACAACGTCAAACACGCCAGGATCTGGTTTGACGGCTTCACCGAGGGCGAGAAGCTCCAGATAGCAGGCATCGAGATAGTCGGAAACAGGTGGGTGATCACGCCCATCTCGAACGAGAGTTCGTTCGCAGAGGGCGAGAGATTCTTCGTGGGCGTCATAAACAACAAGGACAACGGCGACATCTACCAGCCGCCGCCCATCCAGATAGGCGAGGAGAACAAGATTCCGAAGAGAGAGCAGTCCCTGGTGCTCACCGCAAGAAACCTCTTTCCGTCCGACACCGTGGCCGCCTACAAGTCCTTCGCCGGCGGCAGCGACTACACCCAGTACAAGACGCTCAAGTTCTGGTTGAGAGGGGATTCGGACTCGCTCGTCTACTTCATGCGGTTCGGGACCGACAGTCTGAACTACTACGAGTTCGCCACGCCGGTTTCCACCATGTGGGAATCCAAGGAATTCAATCTGGAGGACCTGAGCATAATCAAGGTGGGACTGCCGACCTCCGTGGTGGATACCACCATTCTTAGAGAAGGCGGCTGGCTGCGGCTCAGGGGTAGACCTTCCTTCACGAGGGTGCAGAGGATCACGATGGGACTCATCAACGTGCCGTCGAGGACCGACTCCTCCATGGTCGCCTCGGACGACGTGTGGGTGGACGAGCTCATTCTGACGAGCGTCAGGAGAGAGACAGGCATGGCTAAACGGCTCTTCGTGGAGACGAAGTTCGCCGACCTCCTCTCGATCACCACGCAGATGGAATCTAGAGATCAGGACTTCCTCTCGATCGGAAGCACCAGGGGCAGCGGCCGTCGCACAGACACCTACGCTGTCTCGGGGTCCATGGCGCTTCACAAGTTCATTCCGAAGGGCCAGTTCAACATCCCGGTGACCTTCGCCCTCTCGTCGAGGAAAGAGATACCCAAGTTCCGGACCGGGGACGACGTCGTGCTGACGAAGGAATACGAAGAAGCACAGACCGCGAAGAACGGGTCGAGGACCGTCGGCTTCAGCTTCAGGAAGTCCCCCTCTCCGAACAAATGGCTCAGGTACACTCTCGAGGCAGTCGGCGTCGGGTTCTCGATGAGCAACACTCATTCCGCAAGTGTGACCAGTGTGGACTCCTCGCGCACCCTGGCCGGGTCGTTCAGCTACACCTTCACTCCTCCGGCGAAGTCCTCCCTCCAGATCCCGTTCGGTCGCGGGAAGAAACTCTCGCTTTCCCTGCTGCCGAGCTCACTCATCTTCACGGCCCGCGGCACAAGCTCCAGGTCCAAATCGTACCAGCGCCAGACCGAGGACCCGCTCAAACTGATACAGAGAAGCGACGTCAGGCGGAGGATAGGAGACTTCGGTTTTCAGACCTCCTACGTTCCCGTCTCGATGCTCAAATGCAACTACGCCATGAACACGACTCGAGACTGGATGCTGTACAACCCAAGCAAGGCCTTCGGGAACATCGGCACCGAGGTCTCGCGCAGCCAGAATTTCAGGGCGGACCTGACGCCGAGGCTGGGAAACTGGCTCACTCCCAACGCGAGCTTCAACAGCTCCTACAGCGAGGACCACAGACCGGAAATCACCAGGGCCGATGACGAATCGGACATCAGGAACATCGCCAACTCGGGGGGCATAAGTTTCGGCCTCGCGATCCCGCTCTCGAGGTTGGCCCAAGTCTTTTCCGGAACAGGCGGCGGGAGCGGGCGGAAAGACAGCGCGTCTGTCGCTTCCGGTGGGGGCCTGCGGCCGGTTGGCCTCCTTCTGGGGAAGATCGGTGACATCAGGGCGAGCCATTCCATCTCGTACGGCGCGAGCTATTCGAGAATGTACGGAAAGCCGAACCTCAGCTACATGTTCGGCGTGCGCCGCGCCACCGGAGGCAACGCCCGGCTCGCGAGAGACGGGGTGATGACCTCAAACATCGGAAACACGTCCTCGCTGGCCGCATCGGGCCGGCTGTTCCGGGGGATCACCCTGGACGGAAAATTTGAGACGTCCGAACGGGAGGTGGAGGGTCTCACCGGAGTGAGAGTCGAGAAGAAGACCACCTGGCCTGAGCTCAGGCTCGGCTGGACCGGCGTGGAAAACCAGCTCCGCATTTCGAAGACAGTGAGTTCGCTGAGGTTCGATTCGAACTTCAGGCGCACGGTCGAGGAGAGTGGCGCCAAGGGAAAGGCGAGCGAAAGAGTGGTCACCAAGAGCGACTGGCAACCGCTGGTCAACGTCGCGGCATCGTGGAAGAGCGGGATGAGAACGAGCTACACTTCCAGTGTCTCGACCACCGAAACGGAGAGCCGCGTGGGCGCGGGTTACACGTCCACGACCACGAGCTCCAGCCATTCCTTCAGCGTTCAGCAGACCATAGACGCCACCAAGGGCATCTCGCTGCCTTTCGCTTCCAGCAGGAAGTTCAAGCTGAAGAGCAGCGTGAATCTGGGTCTGGTGGTCCAGTACTCCAGTGTCAACTCCACCATACCTCCTCAGCTCTCCGAGAAGAAGGACGACCTCTCGGTCACTTCCACTGCCACGTACAGTTTCAGCACCAACTTGTCCGGCAGCTTCAACTTCGGCTTCACCCAGAACCGCGATCTACAAATCGGCGTCACCAGGCGGGGTCTCACGCTGGGGCTCACCGCCTCTTTCAGGTTCTAGCCGGTCTCCGGAAGCGGGCCCAATCCCCGGGTCTGCGGCCAAGTTTTTCCTTGCCATTTGCTTAGCCTTGTAGTAGATTGTCCCAGAGAGTGGACCCATTCTTGTCCACTCTTATATTTTATTTTGGTGTGACGATGCAACTGGTTGACAAGATTTGGACGATCTGTGAACCCGCGATTCGCGAGCTCGGCCTCGAGCTGGTGGAGGTGGAGCACTTGGGGGCTCCGGGAGGAGCGGTGCTCAGGCTTTACATCGACAGGGAAGGCGGTGTCACCGTGGCCGACTGTGCGGGAGTCAGCCGTGAGGTCGGGCACCTGCTCGATGCGGAGGACGTGATGCAGGGGCGCTACCTTCTGGAGGTCTCTTCTCCCGGCATTGACAGGGTCCTCCGGAAGCCGGAACATTTCGAGAGGTTCCGGGGGCGCGAGGTCCGGATCCGCACCAGAGTGCTCGTTGACGGGAAGAGAAAACTGGGCGGCAAAATCGTGTCCTGCAGCAGCGACACTCTCCGCATCGAAAGCGAGACCGGGGAGGTCCTCGAGGTGCCTCTGGACTCGATAGAGAGGGCCAGCCTTCGCGGCGAGATAGAGTTCGGAAAAGGGAAGAGCGGCGAAGCAAGGAAGAAAAAGAGCGGCAAGAACAAGAGGTAGGCTTTGATGAATTACCAGTTGAGTGAGGCCCTTGCCCAGCTCGTGAGGGAGAAAAGTCTCGACAAGAAACTCGTGGCCGAAACGCTCGAGGTGGGTCTCGTG
>Ga0315294_10000730_pt1 | contig 35562 bp, 49 predicted proteins | sample YL17G13_40_MG_FD_203626 | JGI IMG/M metagenome (GOLD analysis project Ga0315294, IMG submission 203626) | Sediment microbial communities from Yellowstone Lake, YNP, Wyoming, USA - YL17G13_40 | ecosystem: Environmental > Aquatic > Freshwater > Lake > Sediment | place: USA: Wyoming | collected...
CTGCTTGTACCATGATTTGAAACTGTCAGGAACATCGCTCTCAATCGCATACTGGCTTTCCTGTGCCAAATAACCAAGCCCGCCTATTTTTAATGCAAGGTCAGCATCTTCTATTATTGCATTTTCAGAAAGTTTTCCTGCTTTTTCAAAAACTTTTCTCTTTATAGCCATGCACCCTCCCCAGAACGAGAGCGTTGAATATTCATTGCTTGAAATTTGCACAAGCCCAAGCATTCCATATTCAATTGTTTGCATCGCAGCAAAAAATCCTTCATTCTTTGGCCTGTATCTGCAGCTTACTCCCCCAATTCTTTTATCATTAAGCCTTGCAACAATGTCATTGACAGCGCCCTTGTTCAAATTTGTATCAGAATCAACAATAAAAATAACATCTCCTCTTGTTTTCTTGAAAGCATTGTTTATCGATGCTGATTTCCCAAGATTTTTCTTGTTTGTGATTACATTAAAATTGTAAGTTTTCCTTAATTTTTTCAACACCTCAAGCGTATTATCAGGGCTGCAGTCATTCAAGACAAATATCTCAAATTTCCCTTTCTTGTAAGAACTATAAATGCTCTTAATGGTCCCGCTTATCATATCAGCATCCTTGTATGTTGGAATAAGAAATGAAATAAAAGGATATTTCACAATCTCCCTTTTCCTTCTGTAATCAACAAGCAGGTTAACCAGCATAGCTGTCAAGACAATCAAGAACAAGCCCATTACAATCAGGTTATATGTTATCATTTTCCATCCCTCTCCATCATCTTCTAATCATCCTCTCATCATCCTCTCTCAAACAAGAACAACATTGCAATGTTTAAAAGGTTTTTCCCACGAAATGCAAGATAAACAACTTAGCCCAGATATCAAAAAGAAAAGGGTAATTATTCTAACTTAAAAGTGACAACAAATAGAAGGGTTTAAATATATGTTTCGTCGATTATTTCTAAGGAGCATGTAGGATGAGCTTAGAAAACAAAACAAATGAAGAGTATAACAAAAGATTTAGTGAGGAGGATAGGAAAATATTAAAAATACATAGTATAACTCCAAAACAAGCAAACCAATATCCAGAAAGATTCAGCGGGTGGGGTATAGCCAGATTAATAAAAGCAAATTGCTCCCCAGAGCGAGCAGATGAATACAGTCAAAGATTTGATGGGTTAGTGGTCGCACGCCTAGCAGAAGCAAACATCTCCTCTGAGCTAGCAGACAAATACAGCAAAAGATTCAGCAATAGAGACATCACCGAGCTAGCAAAATCAAAAATTTCTCCAGAGCGAGCAGATGAATACAGTCAAAGATTTGATGGATATGAAATTGCACGCCTATCAGAAGTAAACTGTTCCCCTTTGCTAGCAGATGAATACAATCAAAGATTTGATGGGCGTATTATTGCACGCCTATCAGAAGCAAAATGTTCCCCAGAACAAGCAGACCAATATCCAGAAAGATTTGAAGGACAAGATATCTTTCATCTAGTAGGTGCATTTTTTCTAAAAAAAGCAATTTCCCCAGAACAAGCAAGCCAATATCCAGAAAGATTTGATGGCTGGGGTATAGCTAATTTAATAAAATCAAACATCTCCCCAGAACAAGCAAACCAATATCCAGAAAGATTCAGCGGGTGGGATATATTTCATTTATTCAAAGCGGGAATCTCCCCAGAACAAGCAAACCAATATCCAGAAAGATTCAGCGGGTGGGGTATTACAGAGCTAGTAAAATCAAATATCTCTCCACAGCAAGCAGAGCCCTACGATAAAAGATTAGGGGGAGTTAATATTGCAAAACTAGTTAAATCAAATATTCATCCAGGCCAATATCCTGAGAGATTTAGCTTTTGGGAAATTTCTCACCTAATAGATGCTAATATTTCCCCAGAACAAGCAGACCAATATCCAAATAATTTTTTTGGAGGAGAAATCTCCCTATTATGCAGGATAGGGTTTACTCCAGAGTCTGTTGCACTAATATCTGAAGGGGTTTCTAGTATATTGGAAAGAATAGTACGTTCAGGAGAAGTTAGAACACATCCAGATGAATTCAACATCCTAGGAACTGGCTCTTCAGCAGCAGTTCTTCTAAAAGAAGATTCTGCTTGGAAATTCTCACAGCAAATCAATCAAGAGTATGGATTATTAAAAAGAATCCAAGACAAATATAATGGAAATCAAAAAAACATAGTTAAACTTATAGGTGAACCAAAAGAAGATCTTGCTTTAGAAATCCAATATATCCAAGGCCAAACCCTACAAAGTATCCTAGAACAACATTCCCTGTCACCAGAAAAAGTTCTAAAATACGGGGCAGGAATCATGAATGGTCTTATAGAAATGCGCAGAGCAAAAATATGGTATCATAGAGACATAAGGCCTGCAAACATTATGATTGACGAAGAAAGAGATGAACCAGTTATAGTGGATTTTGGAATTGCAACAGAAGACCGGCATGCTTTACCTTTAAATAATAAAAGATTCGGAGGCCCAAATGACCTGACATCTTTAGGGCAAGTCATGTATTACATGGCAACAGGAATGCATATTTTTGACCAATCTCAATCAATGAGCAGAACATTTGGTTCAGTTGCTGATGAAATAAATGATTACAGAACCAAAGTCTATTCAGACCCAACAGGCAAGCTTCTTGAGCAACATCTTGGGCAGGTAGATTCAGAAATCAAGGACGAGAGAGTTGCAACTCTAATCAAAGCCTGTCTTACAGCAAGAAGAGGACAATACAAAAGAATGCAGAGAATGTTCGGGAGATATGAAGAATGAGCCTAGATGAAAAGTTAAACTTTAAAATCAATTCTGAATACTATCAACCTGAAGGCTTCATCGGAGAAGGATCATCCCATTACGTCTTTTTAGTAAGGGTTTCGGCTGTATTTCCTCCGAGTTTCCCACACAAACCTTTTTTTGCTTCTGGGAAAACATTCGATTGGACTTTAAAGGCATTAAAATTTCCAAAAGAAAAATGCGAACAACTTTCAAGTAGGACTATTGCAGAAGACCCATCTTATGATCCATCAAGCGCAAGCAAAAGGTATACGAGAATCTTAAAGAAACTATGTAATTCACAGAAATTTCCAGGTAGTCAAAATATTATTAAATATTTTGACGTTGTAGATTGTAAATTGAATGAACGACAAGCAAGTTGCTTAGTTGAGGAATACTTAACATACCCTATTGATTTGGAGAATCTTATTAACCTGCCTTTCAATTTACTAGAAAGTAAGGCAGAACAGCATATCTTTGATGAATTATTGCAAGGCGTGAAATTTCTACATAAACGAGACATTGTACATAGGGATTTGCATCCGGGCAATATTCTGATAAGCAAACTTGGAAGATTTTATTATACCTTTAACGACCCGCAAGATTTTGATAATTATGCAGGAGCTAATAGTGACTGGTTTGGACTTCATGTCAAGATTACAGATTTCGAATTAGCAAAAGAAATAGGTTCAGAAGAACAAGTTCTTTCCGGAAGCAGATTAATACAACCTCCAGAACAGCTTCCAGAAATCCAAACCGAAATATATGGAGTTGGAACACTTTTATATCGACTCATAAAGAAAAAATATCCTTATCCAATAAAACAAACAAAGAATGAAAGAGGGTTTCATGAAGTAGATTATTCTGCCAAAGTTGATTTAGAAGGCATCCCTTATCTGCTTAAAAGAATAATATCTAATGCGCTTCTTTTGAAGGATACCTCATTTGATACAGCATATGATTGCATGGATGATTTGATTGAGGACTATAACCTGGCTATTTTTTGACAATATCAACAATCTCAATCAAATCCATGATTACAAAATCAGCCTCTTTCGGTTTATCCTGATGCTTGTTATAAGGGTCAAATAATATTGTTTTTATTCCAAGTTCATGCGCAGGCACTATATCTTTTTTAACAGAATTCCCTATCAAAATTGTATCTTTTGATTGAAAGCCCATCTCTTCCATCATCTTCCTCAGGTTATTCAAAGAAGGTTTTGATTCTTCAAAATCTTCAGAACTATAAATTTTGTTAATATAATGGTCAATCTTCAATACCTTTAAAGTTTTTACGCTTGCCTTTTTTGGAGAATTAGAATAGCTAATTATTTTATTTTTATTGTGGAGCTTTTTTAATAACTCTTCGCAATTTTCATGCGGCTCTATTATTCCTTCTGGCTCGACCCTATCTAAAACACTAAAATAATCTTTTCTGGAAAATCCACACTTCATAAAGATATAGAGGCTTGTCTCTTTTTTATCAGGAGGCAATTTATCTCTTGCTTCCTCATATTTCTTTTGTGCTTCTTCCAAACTTATCTTAAATTTATCAGCAATTGCTTTTATCAGGGCATCATGTCTTGCTTTAATTATCAACTCTTCCTTTTCGAGCACTCCATCAACATCAAAAATTAAAAGCTTATTCATTTTTATTTTCCAAGCTCTTAAGCAAAACATATTCAGTAGTGTAATTCAGAGTATCCATAAAAAAAGACGCTTCATTTAGCACCCTTAGCTCTTTGACATTAAAACTTTCGTTATTAATCCTGCGCTTAATGTCATATCTAAGCTTGATAAATTCCTGAGACAACTGTTTTTTATCAAGCAGCTTAAATCCATCAAAGAAAAATTCAAAAATTTCATTCAAATAGCCTTTTAATTTAGGACTGCAGCCATACTGGTCTATTTTCTCGCTTACATGCCTGAGTTTGTCTGTAAGATTATCAACAAGCTCATAATAAGAATAAGCTATTTTTTTCTCTTCCTGGCTCTTGTCTGACCTATGCAATTCTCTTAAGAAATAATTGATAAACTTGGCAATGTTATCATGTCGGTCATACATAGCTTCATGAAATACATGGTAATCCTTGCCAATCGCCGCAATAAGGGACTCTGCCGCTTCTCTTATCAAAAAATGTATTCTTTTTTCTATCTTATCCAAGTCAGGTCGTTCCTCGCTAACAAAGCATTCTATCTCTGTTTTAGAGTCAGTTTGTGAGATAATTTCAGCCCCCAGCAAGCAACTGACTATTTTTTTGATAATCTTTTTTACATCACCCTTTCTCTCTCCCTTTGGGTCATACACCTCTTGTTTTGAATAAACCAGTGTTATTTTGTCATAATTTGTTCTGTAAAGCAGAGCAATATGCCTAGCCAATGAGAGATATGTATTCTCGTCTACATTAATCAAAGCTTCTTTTCTAGCTTGTTTTCTCTCCTTTTTTGAGAATATAATATCATCTTGGTCAAAAAGTACATCCAATTCGTCACCCTTCTGGACTTCATTGTCTTTTGCCCATTTTGTAGGAAGACTTACAGTTAAGGTACTTTGCCCCACAAGATTGACTTTTCGCTTCATTTTGCCACTAATAAACACACGAAACAATAGTATATATATCTTTCTAGTATATATAGTAATTACTATAATAATTATAATTGCCATAAATATATATAATTATTTTACCTCAATAAATTAACAGAACATGACAACCATGACAAACGAAACAAACAATGAAGAAAACAGCCCAGAGATGCATATCTGCAAAATCTGCGGGCAGAAAATAGAAGCAAAGCTATGCGCTAATCATCTAGAAGAAACTGGGCATGACGAGTTCAAGCCAGTTTCAAATTGCGATCAACAACTGAAAGGAGGTTCTGAAAAATGAGCACAAAAGGACTTGGAGCTATGTTAGTATTCCTTGGAGCAGGTTCATTCCTGCTTCCACTGATAGGCCTGCAATTCAGGATAATGAACTTATTCGGAGATGCCACGCCGATAATTGCAATTGCATTAGTTATCGGAGGAATATTCATGGTAGTAAAGGGAGAGAACTAAAATGATTATTTTTGGATATCAAACAAGGCCAAAGCTAATTGGAAGAGTTTTACACAGCTGCAAGCATTGCAAGCATAAAACTCCCCATGCGCTGATAAAAGTTACCTATTGGTTTGATCTGTTCTTTATTCCAATCATCCCATTCAGCAGCCAAGTCTACAGTATATGCGAAGAATGCAATTTCAGAACCAAATTAAGCAAAGATGAATCAAGAAAGCTCGCCGCCTTGCTCGAAAAACCAATCAGGAGGATATCAAGATGAACTCTTTCATTGAAAAAGCCGCACAACAAGCGTTATCAGAAGCGCTTGGTTATGACGAAGGAAGAACGTATTATCTTCTGCTAACAAAGCAAGAAAATGAACTTGATAGCGAGTTCAGCTACAGCAAGAAATATAGATTAATAAAATCATTGTTTGAAGCAGCGGTAGCGGGAAAGTTTAAGCCGGAAGGACAAGAGTTTTTTAATTACATAATTTTACCCCCCTCATTTTTGCACTTTAAGAAAGTTGATTTAAAGATAATTGAATTCCTTGAAAAAATATATTTGAAAAACTATTCATTTATATTAGATATAAAATTCTCCCAAATTATACTCAAGGATGAGAAAGGACTCATTATTTTCTTATTAAAACACTTTATGAAAGAAAGCGCGAAAATATTAACTAATAAAATGGAACTTAAGGAGATTTTGGGCAAAAAAAGCGAGAAAATATTTGAAATTTCATCCAACTATGAAAATCGGGAAAAAAGAATGGCAATAATAGATGGGAAATTCCTCCTAAGATTTGTAAGTATCCCTTCGCTTAAAGAAAACGAATATATTGGCTATCTTTTACGAGATATTGATAATCGTTACAACAAAAAAGGAGGTATCTCGATTGAAGACGCTTGTTAGCATGAAACATGCGAAATAAAATAATCTCACTTTTAGAACGCGGATTGAATTAACATGAAACATACACCAAATATGAAAAAACCTTACGAAGAAGATGAAGAATTTTACAGATTTAATTTGATACAAAAATTATCAAAAATTGAAAGGAGGTAAAAGTTGAATGATACCTAAAAAAGTAAAATCTCTACTGAACAAGAATGAAATAATCTTCTTAGCAACATCTTCAAAAGAGAACAACCCAAATGTTGTATGTGTAAGTTGCCAAGGGATTTTCAATGATAAGATTCTTATAGGGAAATTTATGCTTAATAAGACTCTATCAAATCTGCAAGAGAATAACAAAATCTCAATTATTCTGACAAATGATAAAGAATACTACCAGATAAAGGGGACAGCTGAATGCTTTGAGTCTGGAAAATGGTTTGAAAAAGTCTTAGAACTAAACAAGGGCTCGGAATATACGCCAAGCGGAGCAGTTTTAATTTCTCCAAAAGAGATATACGATTTAAGCAGCTGTAAGAAAATCTTATAGAAAAAGAACAAATTTTAATTTTAAAATTTTTTTATTTGCAGAAAAGAACCCGAAATAGTGGGAAATATCAGCAATAACAATAAAGGGTCCCGTAAAAGAAAGTTACACAAAAAATACTGCCAGAAAATAACCAAAATAGCTTCATTTTAGGGATTGTTTCAGTTTTGAAAGGATGATTAATCAGTGCTTTTTTTCTCTAATTTTCATAATGAAAGCACTAGAAAATTTATTTGATGGAAAGCCAAGAGAACCGCACTTAAGAGTAGCTGTAACTCCTTATTGTAATTTTAATTGTTTATATTGCAAACCCGGCGGAGAAGGATGTCCTGCTAATGGAAAATTAATGACTCTTGAAGAAATAACAAAACTAATTGAATTGGCTTCTGAAGCAGGATTTAGGCATGTTAAATTTACCGGAGGAGAACCTCTTCTTAGAGAAGATATTGCAGAGATAACCAGGAATACAAAAAACATAAGTCATGTCAAAGAAACTGGACTTGTAACAAATGGTTCATTCCTCAAGGATCATGCTGCCAGCTTAAAAGAAGCAGGATTGGATAGGATTGCAGTAAGTCTTGATGCAGCCAGCCCCGAACTTTTCGAGAAAATCTCTAGAACAAACCTTTTTGATGAAGTTTTGGAAGGTATTGCTGCTGCAAGAAGCACAGGAATTCCATTAACAATTAACACAGTTATTATGAATTCTAATCGTCATGAAATAAAGGGTTTAATTGATATAGCTTACAAAAATCACGCGCAATTAAAATTGATAGATTTTATGAATATTAGTGACAAGGACCTTTGGGAAAAAGAATATTTTCCACCGCAAGAAATAGTTTCAGAATTTGAAAATGACATTGTTGAAACAAAATGGAGATTTGCATTTGCAGGACTTGGTAGCCCCCTTCCAGCATATAAATTAAAAAATGGTGTAGAAATACGTATTAAAGATGCCTCTGTTGGTACAAACTATCATGCCAATTGCGCAGCATGTCACTTATATCCTTGTCAAGATGCAGTAATCTCACTGAGAGTAACTCACGACGGCAAATTAAAGAGATGTCTTTTAAGAAATGATAATCTTATTGATATTTTGCCTTACATACAGAATAATGAAATAGAAAAAGCAAAACAGCACTTCAAAGATTTGTATAAAATATTCTCAGAATCCAAGTTTTTTCCAAATGCTTGGAAACCAGAAGTTGAAAGGAGGAATAATAAAAGATGACATTTGAGTTTGATAAGAAAAAACGAATTGCAGCAGAAAAAGCTATTGAAAATCTGTGCTATCATTGCGAAAAGCACTCCGATGATTGCCCTATTGCAGTAGCACTTGGCGAGCTTAGGCAAGAATATGCTGAGAAAAAAAGACCTGAAGTAAATTATAATGGTTTTGATTTTGATGCAAACAAGTCTAAAGAAGTTTTATCCAAAGTTGAAGAAATGTGCTGGCATTGTGAAAAGCATTCTGACGACTGTCCTATAACAAAAATAGCTGCAATCTTGCAACATTATGCAAAATAATATGGAAGAAAAAAAGTTCAACAAAGAGAAAGTCAAGAAAGCGATAGCTTTAGTTGAAACCATACACTCGCACTGTAAGAATCATAGAGAAGATTGTCCGATTATTAAATGCATTAAAATATTGGAGGGAGTCTAATCAGCTGGTAAACTAAAAATGAGAATAATTGGTATAACTGGATTTAGTGCAGCAGGGAAAAGTATGATTGTTGATTATTTTAGAACCAGATATAATTTCCCCGTAATAAGAACAGGAGACTCGGTCAGGCAATACATAAGAGACAAAGGGATTCCTCTATCTGCAAATGCATGCACTGCTCTCTCCAATAAATTTAGAAGAAATAAAAAATCGCTTGGCGAATTAGCAAAAGAAAGACTGCTCGAGCTCAGAGAGTCTGGAACAGAATGTGTTGTAATTGACGCATTGCGCGGAAAGTATGATTTAGACTTCTATAGGCAATTTAGCGAAGAGATAATTACTATCGGAATTTTCAGCAGCCCACAACAAAGATTTGCAAGAATGTTAAAAAGGTCGCGGGAAGGAGATTATACAAATTATGAGGACTTCAGAAAAGCAGATGACTGGCAGTTCAATTTTGGAGTAGGAAAGCTATTTGCCTTTGCTGATTATATGATTGTTGCCCAGGACAGAACCATGGAAGAAATGTATGAAGAGACTGACAGAATAATAAAAAAGATAATGAAACAAAATGGCAAATAATCCTTCCAAATCGGCATTTTTTGAAATTAACAAGATTTATGAAGCTGAAGCCTTGGAATCATTAATAAAAATGCCTAACAAGTCAATAGATCTCGCCTTTATTGACCCGCCGTATAATTCTGGAGCAGATTTTGGGATTTCCAAAGATAATATGCCTGAAAGAGAATATGCTGATTTTATGAAAGAAGTGGTTCAACAATGCTTAAGAGTGTCAAAAAGAGGCCTAGTAGCATATCTTGACTGGAAAAATTTTAGCTTGTTCTGGCATGAAATCTTGCCCCAAGCAGAGCCAATAATTCTCTACAAGCATATAGGTAATACTCTCTTGTCAGACCTTGGCATAACACAATGCCACCGTGCAATTCTGACTACTGCCAAAGCTCTTCAACCTGTTAAAAGTTTTTGGGACGATATTGAAACATCTTCGGACATAAAGCAAGATAAGGAACAAATTTTTAAACATCCTGCACAGACACCTTACGAAGCTATAGAACGAATTATAATAACTTTCTCTGAAGAGGACGAAACAATCCTAGACCCATTCATGGGATGCGGAACAACAGCAGTGGCAGCCAAATGTTTAAACAGAAATTACATTGGATTTGAATTAAACAAGGAATATATAAAAACTGCAAACAACAGGATAAGAAGTATTGATGAGGATAAATGCTAAAATATGAAACTAAAAAAAACTGCTATTTTAAGACTTGAAACAAAAAAACCATTTAATTTCAGATTTACTGTCTGGAAACCTTCGCATTTTTCTTCCCCTCTTGAAATTTTTGATGAAGAAAGAAACATTTGTTATAGAACTTTATTGCTTGGAAACAGACCAATAGGATTAAAGATGAGCAAACTAGAAAATAATACAATAAGAGCAGATATCTACTCAAACTCAAGAATTTCAAGAAGAGAACTAGAAGATTTAAGCAACAAATTAAGATGGAGTTATGGTTTGGACGAGAATCTTGCTGAATTTTATAGAATCGCAAGAAAAGACAAGCTTCTAAAACCAACATTAACGGCAATGAAAGGTACGAGAAATAGCTGCCCTCATACATTATTTGAAATTTTATGCATAGCACTAGTCTTGCAAAATACAAATGTTAAAAGAAGTCAAAATATGCTTAAATCCCTTCTTGAAAATTATGGCAGAAAGGTGGAGTTCGACGGGCAAGAGATGTATTCTTTTTTCACTCCAAAAGATATAACAAATGTTTCAGAACAAGAATTAAGGGATATCTGCAGGGTTGGATATAGGGCAAAATACCTCAAGGCAATTTCTGATGCATTCTCCAAAGAAGACATTGAACAAAAGGTAAGAACATCAGATTATGAAGAAGCAAAAGAAGAGCTCATGAAAATCAAAGGCATTGGACCCTATTCCGCAAGTATTGCCCTGGCAGAATATCTAAGAGTACCACAATTCATGACGTTAGATATTTGGAGCAAGAAAGTATTCAGTAAATTATTTTTTAAGCATGAAAACGCAAATCCAGATAGGATACAAAAAGAAGCTTCAAGAAGATGGGATAATTACAAGGGATTGGGCGCCCTATACTTGATGGAATATCTATATTACAAAGGAAAAGTCAACAGCAAGGGAAATGTATAATGGGCAAACAAACAATTGGCCCTGCAAGCGATTTCTTGAAATATCATCACTAAAGAAAAATGGCAAAACAAAAAATTATTTTATTTCATCCAAGAACATGCCACGATAAAAATTATAGAAATTTCTGGATTCCCTATTCAGTCTTGTCTGTAGGCTCTCAACTTTCAAATAATGGCTATGATGTAGAGATATTAGATAATAATTTTAAACAAAAAGGCCATGATGAGATAGTTTGCAGCTTGACAAGACCTGATATGGTTGGAATAAGCGCTATAATCGGACATCAGATTAGTGAGGGATTGGATTTTGCCACTAAAATCAAAGAAAAATTTCCAGAAGTGCCAATCTTGTTCGGGGGAACGGCACCAACAATTTTACCAGAACAATTCTTTGAATCAGACTGCGTAGATGTTGTTGTAAGGGGCCAAGGTGAACAAACATCAACAGAAGTAGTTGAGGCATTAAAAGATAAAAGAGGTTTAGAAAATATTCCGGGAATATCTTTTAAAGATAAAAATGGAAAAGTAGTTCATAATAGTGCAAGAATGCCAGTTAACAGAGATTCTTTTGCAGCCTATGATTATTCATTAGTCAACCCAAGAGATTATCTTAGAACCGATAACGAAATCTCAGGTAAGGTTCTTAACTATATATCAAGCCAAGGTTGCCCTTTTGGTTGTGGTTTTTGCTCAGAAGTAGCCCTTTATGATAGAAAATGGATTCCTAATTCTCTCGAGAGGATAATGCATGAATTTGGCGAGCTGGTTGAACAGCACGGAGCTAATGGAATAAAACTTCATGATGCTAATTTTTTTGCTAATAAAAAAAGAGTCTTATCTTTTGCAAAAGAGATGCAAAAAAGAGGATGGAATATCCCATGGGCAGGATCAGCGCATCCTAAAAATATATTAGTTCTTGATGATAATGAACTAAAATTAGTAAGAGAAAGCGGATGTTCTAGGATTTTAATCGGAGCAGAATCTGGAAATGATGAAGAACTTAAATACATCAAAAAAGGTATTACCACCGCCCATGTTGTGGAAGTGGCACAGAGATTGGGAAAAATAGGAATAAGCGGAGGTTTTACAGTTATTGTCGGATATCCAGGATTTCCCGAAGAAAACATTTCAAGAACGCTGGAATTTGGAAAGAAACTTATCTCAATTAGTTCACTTCATGAGGTAAAAGCGCATGTTTATGCTCCTTATCCTGGAACCCCTTTATATCAAGAAGCCATAAAGCATGGTTTTGTTGCCCCAAAAACCATAGAAGATTGGGCTAACTATGATTATTATGAGGTTCAAACGCCCTGGCTTAAACAAGACGTTACCAATAGAATAAGCGCATTTAATAAAGAATATCACAAATAAACCATAGTGCTTCCAAAAAACTCAATAAATTTCCGCAATTCATGACGTTAGATATTTGGAGCAAGAAAGTCTTCAGCAAATTATTTTTTAAGCATGAAAACGCAAATCCAGATAGGATACAAAAAGAAGCTTCAAGAAGATGGGATAATTACAAGGGATTGGGCGCCCTATACTTGATGGAATATTTATATTACAAAGGAAAAGTCAACAGCAAGGGAAACGCTGGAGTAGGACTGGAAATAGGGGAGATCGGGAGAAGAAGCGAGCCCGAGTCCGCAGGCGCAAAAGCAGAAACCCTTAAAAGTTCAAAACTCCCATATAAGATATGAACCTAAAAAGCAAGCCAGCAATAATCTTTATAATTGCTGTTTTGGTGATTGTTTCAATCGGAGCATATTTTTACATGACAAATTCAAACACTAAGGGTACAGAAACAAAAGTCGAGTTGGAAACGAATTACGGAAATATTGTGATTGCACTTTATTCAGACATGCCAGTCACAGCAGGCAATTTTGAGAAGCTTGTAAGCCAGGGATTTTATGATGGCGTAATATTTCATAGAATAATTGATGGATTCATGATTCAGGGAGGAGATCCGACAGGAACAGGAATGGGCGGCCCAGGTTACAAAATCAAAGACGAATTTACTCATGCAGGCGGAAATAACAACAAAAGAGGAACAATTTCCATGGCAAATTCAGGCCCAAACACAGGCGGAAGCCAGTTCTTCATTAATTTAGCCAACAACAATTTTCTTGACACCAAGCATCCTGCATTCGGAGAAGTCATAGAAGGAATGGATGTCGTGGACAAAATAGCAAAAGTCGAAACAGATGAAAATGACAGGCCCCTAGAAGATGTTAAGATAATTAGCGCGAAGATTGTGGAATAGCAAGAGAAAGGATTAAACATTATTAATTTCTAAATCATGCATACTTGTCAATCCCATCGCCAAGCGAGCCGGCAGGAATTAGCTTTCCACTTGCATCATAGGTCCTGAGCTGCTTTATCACTTCAACAGCCTGCCTTGTTGCCTGAACAACTTCTTCAATGTTTCTTAACCTTATTGCTGATTTAACATGCATAGAACTTCCTGGAGATATTCTCTCACTTAGCATGCGGTTAACTTTGTCGTAAATCGCTCTTGGCTGCTGATTGCGTTCGCTAATGCCCTGTATCACGTCCAAATAAACCATAACCAAGTTATAAGATTATATATTGTAAAGAAGATATGTCCCTAACAGTAAGAGTAAGTGTAAGTAAATTGTGATTTAATACTCAACTCTCAGCCCTTGTGTTCAATTGCCATTTTCAGCTCGCTTAAGTCTATTATAGAATCAATTACCTGTTCAATGCTGCCCATAAGATAAATATCATCCTTGCTAAGCTTCTTGAACTCTTCATAATAGACTTTTCTCTTGAACAAATCCCTTCTTTTGATAATCTCACTTATCTTGGTTATATTATACTTGTAAAACAAATTGTAATAATCATCAAATGTTTCTTTTACCTCTTGTATTAAATCGCATGCCTTCTTGCTTATTTTTAATGGTTTGTCTGGCGGTCCAGACAAGTTCTTCAGGCTTTCAACAATCCTGCTGAATGATTTTATTATTCCAAAATAAAAAGTTGTCTTGCTTGCATCCTCGTGCCCGAATTTATTTAACAATCTAAGAATATAATTCATGAACCTCCTTATCTGGACATATTTGAGTTCTATTTGTTCAATAATAGAAACATCATTTTTCCTGTATCTTTCTACAAATGTCTCAAACAAGTCTGCAATCAATAAGAAAATCCTTCTCAGAACAATATCAAAACTCTCTTTTAACTCTCCTGCAATAATCTGTATATTATACACTCCATTTGAAGAATTCACAAGCTCAGCTCCAATCAGCCTGCTTATCGAATAATTAATTATCGAAGGAAGGCTTATTTCCTTGTTGCCCCAGTGCCATCTTGCTTTTGAGTCACGGGTTTTTATTTCTATAGAATCATATCCATAAGTGTAAAGGCTCTGCACAAGAAGGATGATTGTCGACCTGTCTAATCCTGTAACATCGACAGACACGCTGCCTGTACCAGAAAAAGCCTCTTTTGAAAAAAGCAAGCAATTGCCTTTCTCGCTTATGTCAATCTCATCGCCATTTTTCAGCTTGTGATTGTCGCACCACTTTTTCGGCAGGGATACTGTAAGGGTGTTATAGCCCTGCTCTATTATCTTCCTCCTCATACTGTATTCTAGCAGGGCAGGTATTTAAATATATTTATCTAATAATATATATTAGTATATGAATTATATTGCAAGTATTAAATATTTGGGATTATATATATTATCATGAAAAAGCTATTGGAAAACATAATCCTTGCAGGCGCGCTTGCACTAGCGGGCTGCAGCATGGAATCTCCTCCAGCCAAGGATTATCCAGATTATCATAAAGGACAAGCTCCTGTATGGCAAACCCTTTCTTCCCAGCACATACCAAGAGCAAGCTCTCAAGGAACAATAGTCTATGAAAACATACTGGAAAAATGCTCAGACCCTGATGATCCAACTGGAAAATATCCTCTGCAGTTTTACATAATGAATTCCTGGAACCCAGACTATGAAGTTCAGTTTGAAGGCGATGACATGGTTATTACTACCCTCAACCCAAATTACACAGGAGCAAGGGACATAATCCTGAGAGCTTCAGACAATTACGATCCTACTGGATTTCACCAGTCAGATGTTTCATTCACATTAGTTGTTGACCCTGCTTATTCAAGAGAAGACACTCACAGGAATCTTGGCCAGGATGAAGGAGGAATAATCAGAAGCTGGTGGAATAATGACTATAGTTCTGCATCAATGGAACAAACTCTCCTAAGAATGCACGACATGGGACTCGAGTCTGTAACTTTCATGACAACATACTACCAGCAGGACAAGGACTCTACAACAATAGAGCCAAACTCTCAAAGAACTCCTGCCGAGGCTGGCTTGGAAAAAGTTGTGAAAAGAGCAAAAGAACTCGGATTCAAGACAGTGCTGAAGCCCCATGTTGACTTATATGACAATGACTGGAGAGGACACATCTCATTCTCAAACGAGTCTGACTGGCTCGACTGGTTTGAAAGTTATAAGGCATATATTGTGCATATGGCTGAATTTGCAGAAAACAATGGAGTTGACATGCTTATTGTAGGAACAGAGCTTGAAGGAACTTCCCAAAGAACAGAATGGTATGATGTTATCTCAGATGTAAGAGCTATTTATTCAGGCGAGCTGACATACTCTGCAAACTGGGACAATTACAATAATGTAATTTTCTGGGATGCCCTGGACTATGCTGGAATAAGCGAGTACTATCCTATTGCATCTAATTTCAATCCAACATCTTCAGAGCTTGAAGCTACAAGTGAACTAAGAGCCCGGGAGATTGATGATTTTGCAGCAAGCATCAACAAGCCAGTAATCCTGACAGAAATAGCATTTCCTGATTGTGATGGAGCAGGAATGAGGCCAAACCAGCCTATCTCCGGTGTAGAAGACATGTACGAACAGGCAGACTGCTACAATGCCAGGCTAAAAACCCTGATTAACCGCCCATCAATTGCAGGAATAACTGTCTATGGTTTTTATTATGACAGCAACATCAACCCAGATGGTTTCACAGTCACAGGAAATCTGGCAGAAGACGTCATAAGCTACTGGTATCATTATACTAATGATTAAAATCTTAAATGACAAAGAAAAAAATACTATTTGTTGATGAGAATCCAGAATATGGGCTAGGGGAAATACTTAAGAAGTTATCTGAAGAATACGAAATTGAATCAAACCTCAAATGTTATTTAAAAGAGGAAAAATGGAAATATTGGGAGATGATGTACAGTGAATTCCATGAGGCAATATCAACACTTGCCTGTGGCGACTATATGCTTAGGCACCATGCCTTAATAACAAGTCTTCCCTGGAAGCATGAGCTTAAAGAAGTCTTTCATCCAGACAAAACATTAAGAAAAAGATATGGTGCAGAAGAACATGGCGGGATAATTAATAAGTTAAAATGGATGAAAAGCAAACTTCCAGATTTCCCTGTCATAATATATTCTTCATGCCCTGACTTTGCATTGCCAGGAATGAGGGCACTTTTCCTTAGAGAAGGAGGAGTAGAAGCGATAATAAGAAAAACTCCAGATTTATGGAGGGGCGGCAGATGGAAAATTGATTTAAGAAGAATAGGCAGAGCACTGAATAGCAGATTAAATAATCCCCTGAAAAAATCCTAAAATGACTCTTATAGTTTTAGCTGAAGATGATGAAGATTTAACAGACAAGTATCTTACAGAACTGGAAAGAGCAGGATTCGAAGTTATTCATGCAGCAAGCGGCTTTGATTTAAAAGACCTGGTTAAAAAACACAAGCCAGCAATTATCTTGTCAGATACACATCTTGAAGAGATTGATGGCGATGAAGCATGCAAGGAACTGTTAAGAGAAGGATTGATTGATAATGCTTTTCTGATTGCAATGTCAGCTGTAAGAGATTATGATAGCTGCTGGAAAAATGTTGCTCATGAATTTCTCTATAAAGCAAGCATCACCGACCTGGGAACAACCACAAATCATCTTTATCAGAAATTCCTGGCTAATCCTAATCCAAGACGATACAAAGATTTCAGTCCAATTTGCAGTCGTAGTCAAGGGCAAGTGGGGCGAGGGGGGAATTGCCCTTAATGAGGGGGAGCTAGGGATGCGGAGAAACAACTACTCGAATCTTTTCTTGTAAATATTGTCATGATGGTCAAAATCTACAAAAGCTATCTTGTTTTCATTTTTGATAAACTTGAATATTAATACAAAATGCCCAACATGTACTCTCTTGAAATCTTTCAAATCTTCTCTTAGATTCTTGTAATGTTCAACATCATAAGAATTAATAATCTCATTAATCTTTTTGATAAGCTGCTCATATAAATTTTTATCTTTCCTAAGCAATCTTTCTAAAATTATATCTAAATTTTTGCTCGTTTTATAGTTGTAAGGCATTTTACCTCTTTTCTATTTTTTTTCTTAACTGCTCAACAGAACTAAACGTCTCTCCATAACCTTCTTTTTCTATCTTTTGAAGTTTCTCAATATATTCAGGTCTTAATTCCAGCTCAAGAAAATTCTCTTCATAGTTAGCAACAAGCAAAGCAACTGCCTCGCTTTTGTTCTTTAATCCAAACTTAGCCTTGACTATGTTTAAAATTCTATCCTCGCGTTCTCCAATGTTTAATATATTTTGTACCATTTTGCCATTAATTTGTTTAGTTTATTTAGTTTATTTAGTTTATAATGTTCTATAATAAATCATTATATCTCATTATATTTAAGCTTTGTGGTTTTGGTTATTATCTCCATATCCGCGGGATTGCAGGGTTCAGCAGTCACAAGGGCAAGAGCATCCAGTGCTGAATTGCCCTTGTTAATTGAGGGGAGATAGGAACTGGGGAATGCGGGGACGAACGGAAGGGTTCACAACCACCCTGCTTTTTCAAACAACTCCCAATTCTTTCAGGGAATCATCAACAAATCTTTCAACCAGTGAAATGTCAATGTTAGTGTATCCCTTTGCAATCCTCAGGTTAAGCTCTGCCTTTGCTTTAATGATTATCTTGGCTCTTAACTCGCTAATATCATGAACAGGCAGTGCATTATTTGCAGGATTTATTTTTGCCCTGTAATTTTTTGCAATCTCCCAGCTGTTTTTAACTTCTTTGTGATAGAATTCAGTTATTTCTGGCTTGTCTATTGCTCTTTCCAGTACTTTGTGCACAATTGCTGTTGCCAGATTAGAGATAAAAAGATTAAGAAGTTTGTTCCTGTTCATTTTATATTCTCCATTATCAGATTAAATGTTTCATTATAAATCTCTGCATACTTCTTGATAAATTTAGCTTTTTCTATCAGATTATCTCTTATTTCTTTTATTTTCAGGCCAAATGTCTTTTCTATGTCTTTATTTATTGTCTCCCTGCTTAATTTCTTGTTTTGGATGAAAAGCAGAATAGAAAACATGTTCATCAGAAGATAATACTTCTCTTCCCCATTAAGCATGTCAAAGTTGTCTATTAATTCTTTGCTTTTCAATAGCTGAAAGTCAAGCAATTTATAATCCAGGGTTCTCTTGACATTAAATATAATCCTGTTTTTTGACACACATCTGCTAAGCATTAGGCTGTAAAGCGGGTCTGTTGACAACCCCAAAGCGAGAGTTTTATTGCTTAAGCATAAAATATGGCTTTTTATTCCAAAAGCATCCTCAACCTTATCTTTTAGGGGCTTAATCTCTATCTTTTCATCTTTTATGACTAATATGTCAATATCATTAAACTTGAAGCCTGGCTCAAGAAACGAGCCAGTTATAATTATGTTCTCAGGGCATATTCTCTCCACAATATTGAAGATGCCTTTAATTATCTCCAGTTTCAACGGCTCTAAATCTCCCACATTGTAAAAGAATGGCTTGAATCTCCCAACCCCCTTCTCTCCCAGTTTTCCGGCAAGCTCATTCTCAAGCGAAGTAATCATAACATATTGCCCAATAGGCAAACCCGCGCGGTTTTTTGGGATATATATCTGGTCCATGTTGCTTCCCTTGCTTATCTTTGCTATCATTGTCATAGCATTATTTGCATTTATTCTATCTACCATACTACGTAATATTACGTTATTATATATAAATCTTGCGGTTCTGGGAGTTATTGGTTATTATCTCCATACAATCGGGTTTGCGGGGCAGCAGTCAGTCATCAGTCAGTTGAGCGAGTTGAGTGTGGTGTGTGGGGGACGGACGACCATGAAATGAGAATTACTCCCAATCTTTCTGTCAAATTAGAATTTAAACAATCTTTCGTAATCTTTATGATTCATCCAATCGAGAACAAGTGCGAGGACTTCAATTTCATCTCTACCAATAGAATAAAAGAGCCTCCAATCAATTCTCAGGTTATAAATCCAGAGATTCTTTATCCCGTACTTGTTTATAAACTCCTTAGGGATTAATTCCTTCTTTACATTTCTGCCACAGAAAGCATTCTGGCAAATATCCCTAAATGCTTTTTCTATTTCTTTATGCAGTCTGGGGTCAGACTTCTCAATCTCATTAAATGCAAGTTTAAGCTTTTCGTCCACGAATTTTACTTTGCATTCCATTCAAGATCTTTCCTATTTCTATACTTCGCAACAAGTTCGGGGTTCCAAATATAGACAACATATCCTCCGTTATCGTAAGCAATTTTGCCTATTTCTTCTAGATATTCCATTATAACTTGAAATGTCTGCCACATTACTTTTCTAGGCAATCTGTTAAATAACTCAGTTTTTTTGTACTCTCCACTATGGTTATCTACAAACTGCTCAACCATAAGAACTGTCTGCAATGTTGGAGACCTTGCTGCGCCTCTCGATTCTTCACAAATTGACTTGTTTTTTAACACACTTTGCATGCCATACCTCCTTCTTTTTCCCTTAGAATTTAATAGCATCAATTGATATGACTATTTAAATCTTATGATTTTGCTCCTTTTGAAAGATTAATCCCTCATTCAACCCGTCCGCAATCCATCCCTTCATAAGGAAAAACCTCTCCATATCCCTGGGCAATAATCTCCTTATTAATCAAAGTCTCCCCCGAGTATATCCATGCAAGAGTCCTATTATACTTATCAATTCCCTGCCTCTCAATTCTTATGTTATCTTCCCCTTCCCCTGCCCCTGTCCCAGAAAGAACAAGTAAAGAAGAAAGATAATCCTTGGCCTCTTCATATCCCGCATCACCAAGTTCAGGTGCATCCACACAAAGCAGCCGGATTATCTCCCCCTCGCCCTCGCCATCCGCCAGTTCAAGCGTATCGCCATCCACTGCCCGAAGAATTAATGTGCCATTTGAAGCGCGGGGAGCTTCAGTATTGTTTTCAGTTCCTGCATTGTTCAGGGAGAGGAGCTTCATTGCAAAGAAGATGCAGACAAAAAGGGCAATCAGCGCGGCAAGAACGATGAGAAGTGTTTTGAAATCCGGGGAAGATTTGGGCATGATTGGATTAAGAGAGGAGTACTAAAAGTCCTTAAATTTAGGATACCCTCTCTCACCAAGGTAAGTACTTCCCATTTAGTTTGTCTCCTTTACATACTGCTCTTTCGTTTCTTCGACTTCTTTTTTCAGTTGTTGGATTGTCTTTTCAAATTCATCTATTCTGTAATACAAGGTATGGATATTCACTTTCATTTTTTCCTGTTCGCTTGATAATTTGTAAAATATACCCTTTAGATATCTCATATGATTTAATTTATCCGTTCCTTCTTTCAATTGCTTTCTGAATATGTTTATTTTGTCTTCAGACTCCATAATTACTCTTGGAAAATATTCTAATTCCCTAAGCACGATTGAAACTTGTTCATTATATCTCTTTTTTGTGTTCTTTATTCCTTCCTCTATTTCGCTTATCCTATCCAATATTCTCTTAAAACTCGATTTTGTAGCATATTCAGGATATTTATCCAAATAATCTCGCATAGCCACATTAACATCCTCAACATCCTTATTCTTAATCTTAATAGTTGTTGCTTTTTTCCCATTCTGCGAGATTTTCATCATTGTTTTTTCAAAATCGGTTTCCTTACTCAATAAGTTTCCTAGAGACTCATACAACTTGACTTTTTCTTCTTCATCAGCAACCAAATTATCCTTAAACTTCTTTGCATCTGCCTTTGCATATTTTAGTTTGTGATTCATTTCATATAGATGTTTAACATTACGCTTGACCTTCTCGTGAGCATAATCTAATGCCTTTTGATATTCTTCTTTTATAGCAATTGCATCTTTTTTCCCAGTTAAATCGACCATTTTACTTAAAGTACTCCTTTTCTTTTAAATGTGTTGGTTTAATTTCTGCCTGAAAATATCTAACCATCTTTTTGATTGCATCTTGTTTTGTGTTTAAGTTATTAACTAACTTGTAGATTTCTACAATTCGATCTTCTTCCCCATTAAGTTCAATTTGTATCTTTGTCATAGTATATCTCTATGTTATATGATAATATATGGTAATATATAAATGTTTCGTCAAGGGCAAGAGGGGCAGGGGTGAATTGCCCTTGAGTCAGTCGTTTCTAGAAAGAGTTTTTAAGAGTTGAGGGGCGAACTGGGAAAGACGAGAACTAATTGTTAATAGACCCATCTTGATTTCCATGAGCTACTAAACCAAGATAATTTCCAAATAAAAATGGAGCATAATGAATAGCTTCTGGAAAGCTTTTTGTAGTATTAAGATGCCAAACATTCTCTAACATTTTGCTTTTAGCTTTTTCTACAGCTTGTTGCACACTATTCCCCCTTAACAAAGAAGATACCAAAATATTAGACGGTTCCAAGAATAGTTTTGCTATTCTATCATGTCTTGGGGAAGCTTCACTGTCAGGGTCTTTGCCAAACGCAAAGTCAGTTTCATATCCTACAAAACATCTTGCGCCTTTGAGTACACTTTCCGGACCCAAAATTTGAGCTGAAGAGCATGATAAAGAATAAGTTATTGCATCTTTTAGAACTCCTGCATTTTCAGTATTTACAATTAATTCGTTACCATGCCCAAAAATCTCCTTAGGAGAACCATGCCCATTGAACATTATAAAATTGGGTTTTTTAGTCTTGATTAAACTAAATATATTCTTTTGATTTGCTTCATTTTTTTCTTTATTTAAAGTAATATAACCAAGGTCCTGCGATAACTTAACAATCTCTTTGCTATAAAAGAACAAATAACTTAATGTAATATCACTATCGGGACGAGAGAATAGGCAACAAACCATACTATCCCCCAACCAGAGATACATTCCTGAATGCTTTAAGATATTCTTGTTGTATTTTGATAATCCGCTTTCCTATTTCAGTATTCTTCTGTATTTCTTCTATCATTTTATCACGATTCATAAATTTCCCCTCACTACCGAACGATATCTTGACGCTTGGGGGGGCTTGCCTAAGCCTTTCTATTGCAGTTTCTTTTTTTATTTCCTCAAGCACCTTTTGTTCTTTATTGCTCATATTATACCTAACTCTTCGAGTATTTTTAATATTTTCTGTCCTGTAGAAGTATCATTTTTTATCTCTTGATATGCCAATGCCCAACTTATTGGTTGTTTATTTATTACAACAACAACATTACTTCTTTCTTCTATTGGAACATTAGAATAAACCTTAAAAAATGCCTCTTTTTTATCCATTCTTAAATCAGGAAAGCCTTGTTTAAATACGTTTCTTCCTCGCCCAATATTTCCTTTTTTCACAAGACAAATTATTAAAACAAGCCATTCTTAAGACATAAGTCATGAAAATCCTCGACATCCCAAAGGAAAACCGCCCAAGAGAGCGTTTTCTCAAGCTAGGACCAGAAGCCCTGAGCGACGCAGAACTTTTCGCAATTCTGTTAAGAACCGGCACAAGAGGCAAGAAAGGACAGCCAGGAGAGAATGTTATAGAAATGTCTAATCGCTTAATCAGCGAGTATGGATTAGACAAGCTTCTTGAGTGCTCATTAAAAGAATTGCAAGAAATAAATGGAATTGGTCCAAGCAAGGCAATGCAAATCCTAACAATAGCAGAGCTTCAAAAGAGGATAAATCAAGCAAAGAAGCCAATAAAGAAAATATCCTGTGCAGAAGATGTTTTCAACTATTTCCACGAAAGACTAAAGGACAAAAAAGAAGAGCATTTCTACATCTTAATGTTAAACTCTCAAAACTGCATAATCGGAGAGCAGCTCATCAGCAAAGGCATTCTTGATGCTTCAATAGTTCATCCAAGGGAAGTCTTTAAGCCAGCAATAAAGAACAGCGCATCAAAGATAATCTTGGTGCATAATCATCCGAGTGGGGATCCAGAGCCGAGTGAGGAAGATAAAGAGATCATAGAAAGGTTAATGAGGGCAGGAGAAGAATTAGACATAAAAGTTTTGGATAATTTAATAATTGGGAAAGAAGGATACTGGAGTTTGGGGAGTTCAAAGTAATATTTGAGGAGAAATGTGAAGGAAGCTGTTAGGATTTTAATCTTTCAGATTCAAAATTTTTGAGTTTTCTTAAAGACTCTTCACGCTCTTTTTTTACAGATTCTATTTCAGAATCACTCGCCTTTCCAAGACTTTTAAGGAAAATTAATTCTTTTTCTCTTCCCTCAAGATAATTTATGTCCCTTTGTAAGATTTTGATACTGCTTTTTGTCAAACGTCTAACCTCAGTAGAAGACTTGATATGATGCACAATTCTAGTTAAATCTGCCAACTTAACCACAGCATCTTCTAAAGTTTCCTTGTCTTCTCGGTCAACCTCTATTTCAGCGACAGATATTGCCATAGTCGCTATATTTGGCGTTCCCTGCAACATTTTTTGTCTAGAGTCTCTTCGCTCCTTGGTTTGTTTTATTTTATTTAGAAGCTCCAAAATAGTTTCTTCAGTAAGATTACCACATCTAACTTCAGCCACAGTTTCCCACTCAGCAGAAGCTGCATAAAATTTTTCTGTATATCTCACACCAATTTTATATTTATTACCTAAATTTTTGATAAACTCTATGAATTCCTTTCTCTCATTTTCTGAAACTATTTTAAGAATGTTTACAAACCTTTCCACAGCCTTTTTACCATTAAACCAAAGAGACAACCAAACTTTATTACCTTCTAGGCCAATACCAATATGAGCGTTATCGGAATTAGTCATCTCTTTCTTGGTTATCGCGAAAGAAGGAACTCCCATCCAATCCTTTTCACTTACAAATTCCTCAAACTGAGAGTCGTTTAGTTTAGGAAAGATCTCATCATCATTTGCAAATTTTCTTAATTCCGCATAAAGATCCTTATATTTCTGAATCAAGCTCTGGTTTCTCATTCTAATTCCTCCTGTCCAGGATTGCGCCCGGAATCATTCTACAAATTTCTTCCATTTTTTCTGCAAGCTCTGCCGATTTTTGTTTTACTATTTCTCTGCTTGTCTGATCCGCAATTGCCAAACAAACAGGCAATTTATAATCTTCACCGTTATTATTAAACTCTCCCTCATTTGAGGCTTTTAGGCTTACCAAAATATCTTCGACAAGCTTATTTGGGTCTGTATCCCTTGGAAGCAAATCAGGCAATATCTCGAGTCTAAGCGGGCTGAATCTGTCTTCAAGGTACAAGTAGTAATAAAATATCCTAAAATTGGCATTCCTTTTATGTTTTCTCTCGAATGGCCCAACATAAAAGTAAGTATCTCCTTCAGCAATCTGTTTTACAATTGAGTAGTCTAAAACATCGTTCTCTCCATAATGTTGGGCAAGGATGCTATATGCTGGATGTTTGGTTATCCCAATTACCGGAATGCCTTGCAGTCCTGCATGCAAGACAGTATTGTAAATATTATGCTCATCTTCGAATCTGCTCGGGAATTTTCCAGAGAAAAGGGCGTCCCCAAATGGTTCGAAGAACCCACTGAGTAATGGACCATCCTTTATTACTATGACTCTGCGAGAATCGCCATGAGTGTATGTATATCTATAAGAGGCTAAAGTTTTCACGATTTTCGCTAAGGGTTCTGCTATCATTTTTCCTTCCGCAACCACCTTTAACATATTGAAGAAATTATCCTGCAAGAGATGATGATCAATCAGAACTCCAGTGTTGTGCTTGTCATCAAATACTTTGTTGGAGACCATAAGTACATAACGGTTGAGTTTTCTTATTTCATTCAGAACCTCCTCACTTAGATTGCCATCTGCCATGGAAGTGAGTACCGTGCCCCATACATAACAGGCATTTCCTCGGATTATGCGATTTTGATAGCCATAAGACGCATCCAATCCGATCGTAATTGGTTTAGAATATCCGTTCGAGATGACTGCGTAATTTTTTTTCAAGAAACAACTAAAACCATCTATCTGATTCTCAGGTTTGATATCCAGATATCTTAAACTTTCTGTATCATTTGAAGTAACTATACTCATCTCCTTGCCGATATAGTTTCTCTTCTTAGGCCTCAAACCATTCAGGATGGCAAGAGACTTGAAAGCGTGTGATTTGATAAGGCTTACCTTATCAAGATTTTGTTTAACCATCATATTCCCACCTCCGGCGCAATGGCTGGAATAAGCACAACTCTTTCATTCACAGATACCTTTCTCTTCCCATTCTCCAAGAACGTCTTATAAACTTTAAACTCCGGATAACCCATGCTCTTCTCGGCCTCTCGTTCATTTTGAAAGATAGTTATCATGCAAATTCCAAAATTCCTACCGTCCAGGACAGTTCTCTGAAAGATATCCTTGAACGCCTCATCTCTCATGAATTTCTGGCACTCATCAATTACAAGTAATCTCCCTTGAATGGAAGGATTGGAAATTTCTTTCTCTTTCTGCGAAGAATATAACTCCCACATTATCATAGAGGCAAATGCATCTGCATTTAATCCCTTGATAAAGAAAGCTATATGTTTATTCTCTTCCAAGGTTTTTCTCAAATCAATCTTTTCCGAGGATTCATACTTAGCCGGAATTATAGAGTTAATGAGTCTTTTTGCTGCATCGTCTTGCGAAGAAGTATACTCTGCTCCAAGCAGCATACCCTCTTGCGCGTCTTTAAGCGTTTGGACAACATCATCACTCTCTTCTATACATTTTTTGAGAGCAACCTTTACTTGATCTGAGCAAGAGGAATTTTGCACAAGGGCAAGGATAGTCTCTTTGTTAAGTTTGTTGATGTCTGGAATTAAAGAATCCTGCGAAATCACAATTCGCTTATGTATATCTGAGCGAGTCATCTTTAATGTATCAACAAATTCTGTGGATAAATTCTCCTCATCCCACTGAGAGTTTTGGTCTGCAAAAGATTTGAACCTGCAACCAACATTTGTCAGATGAGGTACATCTTTCGAGATAGTGACTACACCACCAGTAAGATATTTTTTATTGTTCATAACCTGCCACTGGATAATATTTGTAAAGATTGTTTTTCCAGTGCCTGGAGAACCAGCAACTACAAGTCTGGTCTGAACATCATCGAGAAACTCACAGTAAGGCATTTTCTCAAGCTCGACCTTTCCGCTTATCTTTCGCACAGTATCTCCAGAGAGAGCAATACCAGTATACAATTCATCCTGACTCTTCAAGAATTTTATTTTGATTTCTTCTGCCAATGAGTCTGAAATCTCTTCAAGGGGCACGTTCTTACAAATAACTTCTTTGTTAGTGAGCTTAGTAATTATTTTTCCCTCAGGAGTTCGACCGTATAAGAGTTTTATTCGGTGATAATTTCTGGTGTATTCTTGTTTGATTATTTCATCCTTGTAGCCCAAGAAAAGAAGTTTATTCTCTGAATAACCTAAAACATAACCATGGGGTTTAGAGTTGCTGGGTGCAATGGCAACGAATGCTCCATCTTTTTCTTCTATTATATAGAAATCTTTTCTCCTGGGTTTGAATCGAGAATCTATTCCGAGCCATTCGAATGGAATGATGTGCCGCGCTCTCAATAAACTTATAATTTCTGAGAACTCTCTGTCATGGGTTCGCGTAGACAACAGAATATGTAAATCTTTCAATAATTCATGTTCTTTCTGAGAAGGGTCTTTGTTCAACTGATTAATTACAACCTTCTCTGCATACATCAAATCCTCTTTAGATAAAATTGCGACAGAGTTTGAATTTATAGCTGCATCAATTATATCTAGCAAGGAAATTATTTCAGGAGGAGTGTGCGCTGGGAATTCACCAATTATCTCCAAGGCAAGGTCCTGTTTGCTTTTGCCCAAGATGAGACCTTTATTTGCAAGCTTAACTATCTTGTTTTCCTCCTGCAGCAAGCTAAGGCCCCTTGGATTATGCTGTATTGTTTGGATTAAATTTGTTATATTTGTCATGTTTGATTCCCCTAGCCGATATAGCTCTTTTGCTTCTTCCGCTGTTGCGTAGCGGCCATATTTTGTTGAACTTCTTTAGGCAATTCTTCCTCAAATGGGACAGCCGTCTCAATTTTCAATATGTCAAAACCTGGTTCGTCAGTTACACCTATAGTACAGACTACTACTTTGCCGAGCTGTTCTCTGATGCTCTGGAGCTTTCTACCAAGAGCAGATAGCGAATTGCTCGTAAAACCCGAGCTAGGCTGCCTTGCTAAATTGAGGGATTTACCCTTTCCATTTCCGTTTTGTTTGTTTATTTCAGTTGTCATGTTGATTTCCTCCGAGGGTAAATTTATATACCCGAAGATATTATGAGAATCAGTATATTCAATACTGTAAGTGAGAGCTTGCCCATAACAAACCCCCACTTTGCTACACCCCATAAATGTGACCTCGAAAAACCTCTGCCAACGGTTTTTCTTGATTATTCTAGGCAGGTGCCCTTTATAAATATGATCATTATTCTGTTTCTGTCCTCAGTGATAACATTCTCCGACAAAAGGGAACGACAAAATGACCGCTTCTGGGGCAATCGCCCATCCTTATCAACCAATATTCTCGAATGTACATTAAAAGGAACATTAAGCAAAACATTGAATGTACCGTAAAGGATATATTAAAGAATATGAAGAAACATTAAAATAAACAGATGGTCAAGCACATCTTAAAGAATACGAAGAAACATTAAAATAAATCTATTAATAAGAACTTCTAATCGAAAGATTTATAAAGACTCGACCATAAATAATGATCATGATAGAAACAAAAATTCAGGCGAATTTAACACCTGATAAATCAATATATGAAAAATTAGGGCATGGTCAGCATGAGCTCCATGATGCGATAGCGGAGCTTATCGATAATTCCTATGATGCAAGAACAGCCGAGCAAGAAAACAACAAAGAGCCACTTATAGTTGAGATAAAATGCCAATTTAACAAAAAAGTAGGTTCTATGGCTTATGCCACTTCAATAGAAATTGAAGATAACGCTGAAGGAATGGATGAAGAGACTGCTAAGAATTGTTTAGTAATTGCAAAAACCACACGAGAAGGCAAAAAACATGGAAGATTCGGATTAGGAATAAAACAAAGTTGTTTAAGCCTCGGTAAGAAATTTACAATAGTTACAAAGCGAAAAGGAGAGAGTAAAAAATATACTCTAGAATTTGATAACGACAAATTTAAGAAAAAAGAAAAGTGGGAAGACTTTTACATTGATAGTGAAGAGGACAAAAGCGATTGGCATGGAACAAGAATAACTATAACTGACTTTTGGGAACCCAAGTTATTATACTACCTGAAATTAGAGAATCTAAAACATAGATTTGGTTGGATATTTGGACCATTTATAAAAAAGAGTAACTTGAAAATATTAGTAAACCAGAAAGAGATTGAAGGAAAGGAGATTAAAGATCTTGAGTTATACCCTGAGAAACAGATAAACATTGATATAGATACACCATTGCAGGAAGGTCAGAAAGTTAAAGTTAATGGCTGGGCAGCTTTCAGAAAAAGAGGAGGTTCGACTACAGGGTATAGTGGTTTCCATTTGTTTAGAAATGGAAGATTGATTAAAACCTGGGAACATATCGGTTTCAGATTCCACGCAGAACTAAGAAACCTCGTAGGGGAATTAAACCTTGACGATTTCCCGATCACATTGGACAAAAAGGATTTTATTAGAAATAGCCCGCAGTGGATAGAACTTGCAGGAGAAGAGCAATTTAATGAAGAACATGGGGGTTTTGAGGGATATAATACTAAACAAAGTAAATTAGCGCAGGCCTTAAAGTCAGTGTTGAGAGAATATAAACAGAAAGTAACAGAAAATAGAAAACAGAAAAAAACTAAGAAGAAAAGTGATTATTTCGAATCATTGGAAAAGAAAGAATTTGTTAGTCAAAAGATTCAAGAGTTGGGGTATGATAAGGCCCTCGGCAAAAATATTGCAATGAAAGAAGAAGCTATTAAAGAATTAATACCTCTCACCTTCCTAGAGGGTAAAGGGATAACTATCGGGAATAATCTATATGAAATAAGGAATCTATCTGAGAGATCTAATATTCGCAAACCTTATCGATATGAAATAAAAAATAAAGTTATTTACATCTACTTGAATACAAATTATCCATTTTATGATAGGCTAAAAGAAGATTTCGACTTATATATAGACCTAAACATAATTTTTGCACTAGCTGAAGCAGTCACAGAAATAAAAAGTGAAGATAATAGTAAAGTTATAAAAAATCTTGAGAAATTATTTGAGATATATGCTGAACAATATAAAAAAGCCCAAGAACTGTTAGGAAAGAAGGTTAGTGAAAAAGACTTAAAATTATTTGAGACAAGTATTTAGTAGATCTGTTTAAATATATCCAATTATTGCTTTTTTTATGATTAAAGCAGATATGTTCAAAATAGTGAAAGAACTCCCGTTTGATAAGAAAGTAAGTGTATTCAAGAAAGATAACATAGAAATACGGCTATTTAGACCTTCTAAACTTTCTGCAAGATTCAAGAATTATGATATCAATAAGAACTTTCAAATATGGCTTAAAGAGGAAATAAGAGAGTTTAGACCAAACCATTTAAGGATTCTGATTGACTTAAACCTAAGAGTAAGAAGTCGACCTGAGTTAAAGAAAGATCTTTTATTGGCTTTTGATAATATATTTTATGGAAACGATCCTGAAAAAGAACTATTCAAGCTCTCCAAAGAAAAATATGAACACTACTTAAATGATTTGGTAATTATTGGGATTTTAGCACAATTGTTTATTATAGAGCAAGAATATGGTTATCATAAAGAGAGCATGTACGAACCACCAACTTTATTTTTTCAAGGTTGGATAAGGGAATTTATAGATAATCCAAAAGAAATAGATAATTTATGCATGAGTGTATGTAAATTTCAACCGCCTTTGCCGAGATATACTAATAAAGAAAATGCCAAACATAGGCTTTTTGTTAAAGAACCCCCTGCTCTTTGGTATTTGAATAATTAGTAACTACGATCTCGTTTATTTTTCCTCTGCCTTTTCCATCACAGTTTATCATTCTAGCCGCCTTTACTATCTTCACATTATAACCTGCATATAACTTTTTAATAAAACTGGTATTGCTATTGGAAAGCATGACTTTACAACCTTTTTTATCTAATTCTTTAAAAACTTCAGCCAATTTCTCCTGTTCTTTCTCCAAGAAAGCCTCTTTTGTATATGTAGTAAAACTGCTGGTTTTATTCAAAGGGTAATAAGGTGGGTCAAAGTAAATAAAATCACCTTTCTTCGCATGATTAAGTATTTCATAAAATTGTTTTGTTTCTATAATCACATCCTTTAATAGTTCTGAAATTTCTCTCAATTCAGTTTCATCAAAAATAGAAGGATTGACGTAACTTCCTATTGGAACATTAAATCCTCCCTTAGAATTAACCCTATAAAGTCCATTAAAGCAGGTCTTATTCAGATAAATAAATCTCGCCGCTCTCTCAACTGCAGAAAGTCGTTCTGGGCTTTTAGCTCTAACTTTATAGTACTGTTCTTTGCCATGTTCTGCTTTCAGTTTGTGTAATTCTCTAACCAATGCATCAACATCATTCTTTATGACGTTCAGACAAGTAGTTAGCTCTTCATTAATATCTGATAAGTAGATTTCTTTAGGCTTGTGATTCTTAAGAACATAAAATGCGACAGCTCCGCCGCCAATAAAAGGCTCGTGATATCTTTCAATCTTGTCTGGAAAGATAGATTTAAACTGCTCAAGCAACTGCTTCTTTCCACCAGCCCATTTAACAAACGTCGGTACTTCTTTTTTCACCATCTTTACCTCTTTTTACCTAAATCTTTTTGTTTTTGTTGCTTTATATCTTTTTACTTTTTCCCATAATCACATCCCACAACGCACCAATCCATGCTGCTAACAGCCCTCCTGCCATGAATCCCAACATGAATATGCCTCGATAATCACAATCTGTCATGCTCTTATGTCGGTACAGACATTTATATATCTTTCGGTACGGACACAATCACTTACAAGTAGTTTCGGTACAGAAGAGCTTAAATATTATTATCTGCTAACAATCTTATGAAACTTCAAAAGCAATTATCAAAAAAGAGAGGGGACAAGAAGTATTATCGTTATGCAGTCAATTTTCCGGAAGAACTCCTCCAGAAGGCCGAGCTCAAAGAAGGCGACTCCCTCGAGGCAGAGGCGAAGAAAGGGGAGATACGACTGAGACGGATGGGATGAGATGACTACCCTTTCCTCTCCAAAAGATGAGAAATGTAACATGCAATTTTATATGGATTCTCAAAAACCTTGCTTGCTTCAAATCTCCAGACTGCCCAGCCACGACTTCGAAGATAATAATCTCTTCTTATATCTATTAGTTTTTGCCCGTGCTTTTCGTGGTCTACGCCATCTATTTCAACTACCACTCTTTGCCCAGGAAATGCAATATCAACATGCATTTCTCCAACTTTATATTGAGCCACAGGATTTAGTTTATATTTTTTCATAGCTCGCAAAAGTATTCTTTCCGTAGCAGACTGATTGGGTAATTTCTCAATCTGCCCATATTTTTTAGCATTGGGATTATATTCTCCTCTTCTTTTCATTCTTAAAGGGCTAGTAGCTTTCTCGATTAATGTTTTGAATGCATCTATAATACTCATAAATGAAAGAAGTTTTTAGAGTTTTAACCCTTTCTCTTCATCCTTTTCCATCTCGCGCCTTCATCGCCAGTTCCAACTGCGCCTTGCCATTGGCTCCCCAGGTGCAGTATTTCAGGAAGTCCTTGGCAGGAATGAACTTCCTCTCATTGATTATTCCTGATGCTGGATCTATGGTTTGCGGCTTTATTTTGCTTATTTTTGCCACAGCCCTTAGCATGATTCCTGTCCTTGCTTTTTGCAGGTTGTTATCCAAGGCAGTTGATTTGATATAACCTGCAGGTTTAATATCCTCAATTTCAACATCTACTTCTTCTTCTGCTTCTCTGATTAATGTATCTTTCCAGGTTTTATCGCACTCTTCAGGCCCCCCTCCAGGCAGGCACCAGTCACTATCCGGGCCTTTCCTAAAAATAACAATCTCCTCCTTCTCATTGAATAAAAAGCCATAAACTTGAGTTATGCCCTCGAGCTTGGAAAAGTCATTATCATCAAATACTTCCATGAGAAATCTGTATCCTCGCCAGGTAATTTCTTCTGTGAAGATTGGGGTTGCCATTAATTCAAAATATAGAATGTCTTTTTAACCCTATCGCTCGCCTGCGGGCTCGCTCGCCAAGTTTAATATGTACCAAAAAGAATAAATAAACCCAAAGCTATAAAGAATAATCCCACAAACCACCGTCCATAAGTTCTTGTGAGCCTGTCCATTTTCTCTTTCTGCTTTTTATCTTGGCTTATTTTATAATGGGCATAAGCAAGCGTAGGTTTATATTTGGAATAAAAATTCATGAATTTAACAAATGTATCTGGCATTAAAATAGAAAAAATTCCCAATAATATGAATCCTCCGCCAAAAGCGAGTTTTACAATGTCCATTATAACTTAGAATATAAAGTCTTTAAAAATCCTTTCCCCATCGCCCCCAACAATCTTTTACTAAAAGGTTTTATAAAGTGAATTTAGTGCATATATTTATGGCATCAACACCACCTGGAGCAAAGAAGAAAAAGCTTGAGATTACCATAGATCAAGCTACATATGACGAATTTGCAAAGGCATGCAGCAGAAAGGGCTATGCCACGCAGGTTGTTCTTGAGCAGGCAATGAGAAAATTCAACCAGACAGGCCAGATTTAGTTCTTTAAATAACTCTCTCCTCAACTCTTTTTTCTCTTAAGACCAAAACTTATCATAATATCCATAATATATCTTACCCTTTACATTTGTATTATTGAATTGTAAAGGGTAAAAATGGGGATGTTAGACATTAAATGTATTCCAATAGCTCTCCATGTACTCGCCTGCAAGGTATTTTATCAAGCCCTTAAAGTGCTCTGGCTCTCTGCAACCAAAAGATTTATATTGTGTGTGCGTGTGTATATATCATAGGGAAACAGGACCTGACGAACACCACACTTGATGTGGTTAGTAGGATTGACGGACCTTCTTACCCTATGCTATTTTTATGCTTTAATCTTTCTATGTTTAACATTGTATCCAGAACAAGGCTCATTCTATATTCCTGACTATCTTTTTTGAGTTCATTTTCCCTTACCACTTTGGTATTTGCCCCATCGATTATTTTGACCAGCTTCTCAAAATTAGAATATTGTTTATTATCTATAGAAATAAATATCAAGCAGTTCTCATGATTTTTCAGAAATTCTAATATATCTGAGTATATCTCAGGAGTAGCTGTTGTCTTCCTAATCTTGCTCTTCAACAAAAAAGACAAAATCTCATTTTTCTCAATTGTCTTCTTAATTGAGTGTATGTATGCAGGTTTATGCTTTATATTATTATAATGTGCAAATTTTGTTATCTTTAGCAAGAACTCGGAAATAACATTTTTGTCAACGACCATGTACCCTATAAAATTTTCAGAATAATCTATAAACATGTAATAATCGAACTGCTTTGCACCCATTCTCTATTTGAAGATCCAAACTTTTTAGATTTTTCTTTATTCACAACACTCTTTCTTCTCGCATCATCATTGCTTAGTATCTTACCCTTTACAACTCAATAAGGTAAATGTAAAGGGTAAACCTTTTTCTTTTAGCTCTTTCTCTTCCGTCCAATTTATAAGTTCCAAAGAATAGTTATCTTGAACATGTCATTCCTGGATAAGTTAAAGAAACTTTTTGAAGAAACCCTTGAGCCAGAGGGCAGGAAAATAGCTGCTGCCATTGTTCCTGTTCATCTTAATGAACTCTCAGCCAGGGTTGAATCTTTTGTCAAAGCTGCAGAAGCAAAAAATCATGCATTAAAACAGCAGCTTGAAAAAAGGATATCCCTGCTTGAGGGAGAAGCAGGCAATTCCATTGAAGTTCTTAGAAATGTTGACCTCTCAAAAAGAAAGGAATATGAGAAAATCAAGCTGACTGTGCATGATAATCTCAATCTCTATGTAGATTACATGAGAAAACTTCTGAGCGACCTGAAAAAGATAAATGAGAGGGCTTTAGCTGACTATTTCAATAAGATATTCTCCTGCCTCAATGAATTCAACAGAGCATCTTATATGCCCTATGAAAAAGCAACTTACCTGATTGGCAGGGAGATGGCATCCGCGCGCTTATTAGTAAGGCAATTTGCCAATGACATCAGCACTCTTGCTGAGCAAAACAAGCCTCTTTTCGAAGAAACCAGGCAAGTTGAGAAATTATCCAATTTGAATAACGAACTGGAAGAGTCTGAAAAATTAGAGGAGGATATAAGACGCAATATTTCTTATCTTGATAAAAAGATAGAATCTCTCGGAAACGAAGCTAAAACTCTGGGCAATGAAGTCCAGGATATCAAAAATAGCATTGATTATAGGAAAGAAGCTGAAGAAAAACAGGAGTATTTGAAAAAACAGGGGGATTTGGGCAGGGAGTTGCAGGCAATAAAGCAAAAGATAGACTTCAAGGCACTTGCCAGAGTTTTCCATCACGACAAGAAGAAAGCGCAGCTAATCAAAGAGTATTCTGGTAATTTCAAGGAGGCGCTAAGGGAAGATGAAACCCTAAAGATTATTGGGATGGTAAATGACTCTCAAAATCTAGATGTCTCTTCACTCAAAGAATTGCAATCTCTTCTGCAGCCAGATTCCCTGCCTGTTCCAAAAACAGAAAAGAAAATCTCGGAGCTTGAGGGCAAAATGAGGGGCTTGGAAACAGAAAAAGCAGCTGCAAAAGCAAGAATCCATGAAGAAAACAAGAAATCAGAGAGGATTGCAAAGAAAAAGCAGAAACTAATCTCTGAGCTAAAGAGCCTTCTTGCTCAGATGAATATTTCTCTCAAAGACGAATGAGAATTTTCTCAGTCCTTTCTATTCTAATCAATCCTAGAATAAGGCACAATTCTTGTCGGGCTTTCCTTAACCATGACTTCATATGTCCAGCCATTCAAGCCTTCAATCTTGCCTTGGCCTGTAAAATATTGCCT
>Ga0315294_10000732_pt1 | contig 35558 bp, 37 predicted proteins | sample YL17G13_40_MG_FD_203626 | JGI IMG/M metagenome (GOLD analysis project Ga0315294, IMG submission 203626) | Sediment microbial communities from Yellowstone Lake, YNP, Wyoming, USA - YL17G13_40 | ecosystem: Environmental > Aquatic > Freshwater > Lake > Sediment | place: USA: Wyoming | collected...
TCTCCCCAAAAAGTCGTTAAAGAATTTTGTAAAAAAATGGGGTTTGACAAGACATATGGCCAAATCTATGAAATTGACAGACAAAAAAGATTTACGGGTAATGTGCTTCATCTAGATCTTATTAGTAACAAAGCCGAAATTTTAAAACGTGCGATCGAAAAAGAAAAATTGACACTAAAAGGATCGGTTGGGGTTGGGGACACAGAAAGCGACATCGCCTTTTTGAAAATGGTGGAAAAGCCAATTTGCTTTAATCCCAATCAAAAACTTTATCAATATGCGAAACGCGCTGGCTGGAAAATTATTGTCGAAAGAAAAGATGTCGTTTATCACCTTTAAACGTTTTTCAGACGAAGCTACAATGAATAAAAGATTTAATGTTCCTAAAAAGGTGGTTGTAGGCGGAACCTTTGATATATTACACGCGGGGCATAAAGCATTATTAAGAAAAGCTTATGAGTTAGTCGAAGAGGATAAATCCTCTTCTTTAGCCACCGAGCGAGCGAAGCGAAGCGAAGGTGGAAAAGAAAGAACCTTATTTGACTTCGCTGCGGCTCGGGCAGGTGGAGTGTTGATTGGTTTAACTTCTGATGCTATGGCTAGAAAACGAAAGAGAAGAAAAATTGAAGATTTTAAATACAGAAAAAAAGAATTAGAGGGCTTTGTTAGAAAGGAATTTAATATTAAACCGAAAATTGTGAAAATTGAAGATAAATTCGGGCCCACCTTGGAAGAGGACTTCGATTATATTGTGGTTTCTCCTGAAACTTACAAGACAGCTTTGCTTATCAACAAGGAGCGCCAAAAAAGAAATAAAAAACCGATAAAAATTGTCAAAATAAATTTTACTTTAGCCAAAGATAAAAAACCAATTTTTTCCACGAGAATATTTAAAGGGGAAATAGACAGAGATGGTAATTTATTAAGATATAAAGTATGCTAAGAGTTGTAAATCTTATTTCGGGAGGCGGCTCGACAAATTTAGCAATAATTCAAGCAGAAAGCCCCGGGGGGAAATTAGATGGATTGTTAGAAACAGTGGCAATGATATCCAGTGATCCAGAAGCCGCAGGGATAGAAGAGGCAAAAAATAAAGGTTTTCCGGCTGCTCATATATGGGTGGTGCATCCAAATAAAGGAAATCTAGCAGGTCAACTTTTGAAGATATTAGATAAATATAAGCCAGATTATTTTCACCAGCTCGGCTGGATGCCATTAACTCCTTTAGAAGTTATTGCGAGCTATAATGGTTTGAACCAACATTTAGGTCCCGGAGGAAGATGGATGTATGGAGTAAGGAGAATTTATGCTCATATTAGGTTTTGTGAAATAATAGGAGAACGCCTGCCGATACCTGTTTTCTGTCAAAGGGTAGTTCCCAAATATGATGAAGGTAATACAATTTATGTTCAATATGAGAATATTTTATCTGGTGAAACTCCGGAAGAAGCAGCAGAGAGACTATTAAACATTGAGCATCAGGTTCAAATTGAAGCACTGCGTCGCCTGGCGACTGATGCATATGAAGAACAGCCAGTTCCTAAATTAGCTATAAATTCAGAAGAGGAGAAGGTTCTCTTTAAAGTACAAAAAGAAGCCCGTGATAAGTATCCATCAAATATTGAGTCCGCCCAAGGCGGACGAAGATGAAGAAGATTACTTCTTCTCCACTTTCGCTATGCGAAAGCTCGGTATTTTAGGTCAAAGAAGATAAATCCTCTTTTCCACCTTCGCTTCCTCGAGCGCAGCGAAGGGTGGAAAAGAACAGAATGTTCTTTGACCCATAAATGGAAGCTCGGTAGTAGGCGATGAAGCGTTGCTTCATCTTCATCTTCGCCCCGCAAAGCGGGGCTCGATATATGAAAAAATATTTAACCTTAGAGGGTTTGGAGAAATTTAAAAAAGAATTGGAATACTTAGAGAATGTTAAGAGAAAAGAGGTTTCAGAGAAAATAGGACATGCTGCTTCTCAGGGTGATCTGAAAGAAAACGCAGGCTACGATGCAGCCAAAGATGAGCAGGGCTTTGTTGAAGGTAGAATCAGGGAATTAAAAGGAATAATTGCTCAAGCTGAAGTTATTGAGAAAAAAGAGACTGGTAAGGTCCGGATAGGCTCTTTTGTTTTTTTGAATTCAAGCGAGGGAAAAGAAAAATTCCAGATTGTCGGCCCGGAAGAAGCAGATATTCTGAATAATAAAATTTCTTTTAAATCTCCTCTAGGTGAAGCGATTTTAAATAAGAAAAAGGGGGATGTTGTGAGAATCAATACTCCAGATGGAAAAAAAGAATACAAAATTGAAGAAATAAGATAGAATGAAAAATATGGACGACAATAAACCGATAAAACTTTCGCCCAATTCTTTGAATTTGTATTATGAGTGTCCGCTTTGTTTTTGGCTGGATAAAAAGCAGGGGATTAAAAGACCCCAGCCCTATCCTTATGCTCTTAATGCGGCGGTGGATTTGCTTTTGAAACAGGAATTTGACAAATACAGAAAGAAAAGAGAGTTGCATCCTTTGCTGGTAGCCCATAATATCCCGGCGAAACTTTTTTCAAATCAAGAATTGCTGGATGAGTGGCGGAACAATTTCAAAGGAATACGCTATTATGACCCGACACTGGACGCCACGCTTTTTGGGGCGGTAGATGACATTTTAGAGTTTTCAGACGGCAAACTGGCTCCGTTAGATTACAAGTCCACCGGCAGCAAGGTGCCTACGGTGTATGACCGCTTCCAGCTCCAGATGGATATTTACACTTTTTTGCTGGAGAAAAATGGGTATAAAACTGTCAGAAAAGGATGTCTGGCTTTTTATGTTGTTGATAAGGAAAATGGTTTTGAAGACAGGCTGCCTTTTAAAAAAGAAATTCAGATGATAGATACCGACCCTTCCTATGTCCAGGGACTTTTTGAAGAAGCGGTAACGCTTTTGAGAAAAGAGGCGCCGCCATCTCACAGCGCCGAATGCCAATACGGTCGGTGGTTCCGAGAGGTATCAAATCTTAGTTAAGAATATCTATAAGAAAATTATGAGAAAATCAAAGAAATTTTTGGCAAAAAGAGTTCTTAGGGAAAGGGCTGTTCCTTTGCCAAAGACGAAATTTATGGCGAGGAGAGTGGCGGCGAGATTGGAACATCGGAGAGTTGAAGGGAAAAGAAACAAATAAAATTATCAAGATAATAAAGTAAAATAGTCAAAATATGGAACAGTATTTAGTGGAAAATCAGTGGGTTATCTGGTTGATTCTTCTTTGGGTCATGCCCTGGAAGGGGTTTGCTCTTTGGAGGGCAGCAAAAAATAACCACAAGAAATGGTTTATAGCCCTGTTTTTAGTTAACACAATGGCTATTTTGGAGATTATTTATATTTTCTACTTTAGTAAAGAAAAACAACCCAAAGAACGGGTTTAATTTCCTTTTAAATTGGGTAGCCGGGGAGGCGATTTTTTGTTTGCCCTGAGTTTATCGATGGGGTAAAATAAAATATATTGATAAGATTGAAGAAGGACTAAAGAGAATTAAAAATTATTTTAAAAAATGGTAACTAAAGATGAACAATTGGAGGAACTAAAAGAGTATTGTCGAAGAGATCGAATTGAAATTCTTAAAATGCTTACTCGGGCAGGTTCCGGACATCCGGCCGGCTCCCTTTCCTGTGTCGAAATTTTGGAAGCAATCTATTCCAAAATGAGATACAATCCGAAAAATTCCTATTGGGAAGAGAGGGACAGGTTTGTTTTATCAAAAGGCCATGCTGCGCCAGCACTCTATGTTGTCTTAGCTCGAAGAGGGTATTTTGACCCAGAGAATCTTAATACCCTACGCAAGTTAGGAAGTATTCTCCAAGGGCACCCCCTTCCTCAAAGCTTGGAGAAAAGAGGAACGCCTGGAGTGGAAGTTCCCTCAGGCTCTTTGGGACAGGGCTTGTCTCAGGCGATTGGTATAGCTTTAGCTTTAAAACAAAAAGGAAATAACAAATCGAAAGTATATGTGCTATGTTCCGATGCCGAGATGGAAGCCGGTGAAACCTGGGAAGCGGTAATGGCCGCTTCGAAATATCGATTGGAAAATCTGGTAGTCATGGTGGATAACAATAAATATCAGCTTGATGGAAAAATTGAAGAGATTATGCCGATTGAACCATTGAGAGGGAAATGGGAAGCATTTGGCTGGAATGTTTACGAAACCGGGGATGGAAATAATATCAGCGAGGTTATTGAAAATTTGGAAAAAACCCAGGGAGCTGAAGGCCCCAGCTGTATTATTTGTCATACTAAAAAAGGAAAGGGGGTCTCTTTTATTGAGGAGAATCCGGTTAAATATCATGGGGTAGTTCCCACCCAGGAGGAACTGGAAAGGGCGTTAATTGAACTGGGCGGGGATTCCCAAGAATTGAAATTTAAAAAAGATGAAAAAATCAAGTCAAAAATTATAAATGAGCCCTTATTAGGAACACGGGAGGCCTTTGGCGAGGCAATAGGGAAAATGGCTGAGGAAAACGCCAGCATAATAGTCATAACTTGTGACTTAGCTGAGTCCACTCGGGTTAAAGAATTTGGCAAAAAATTTCCCGGAAGGTTTTTCAATCTCGGCATTCAGGAGCAAAACATGATGGCTGTTGCCGGCGGATTGGCCGGGGAGGGCCTTACCGTTTTTACCACTACCTTTGCCATATTTTTCATCAGGGCTTTAGAGCAGATCAGGCAATGCATCGCCATTCCCAATCGGAATGTAAAAATTATTGCCACTCACGGAGGAATTACCGTCGGCCCTGACGGAGCTTCTCATCAGACAATTGAAGATATCGCCTTAATGAGGTCCCTTCCCAATATGAAGGTGATTGTCCCGGCTGATTATTATGAGACAAAAGCAGTAATTAGGGAGTTGCCCAACATCAAAGGGCCGGTCTATGTTAGGCTTTCTCGGGGGAAATTCCCGGTAATCTATGATGAGAAAATTGATTTCAAATTGGGGAAATTGGGGGTGAAAAGAATTTTTGAATTCGGGGAAGGAGAGAAAAAGATTACGATCTTTGCCTGCGGCTTAATGGTTTCTATAGCGAAAGAGGCAGCCAAAGTTCTTTGGGAAGAACACAAAAAAGCCAGCCGGGTAATCAATTTATCTTCAATAAAACCCTTGCCAGAAGAGGATTTGGTTAGGTTTGCTAAGGAATCGGAATTAATAATTACTGCCGAAGAGCATTCGATAATTGGAGGACTTGGAGAGGCAGTTTCCAGCTTCCTCAGTAATCTACCCTCTCGGCCCAAAATAAAAAAGATAGGGGTAGAAGATCAATTTGGCCAATCCGGGGAATCAGATGAGCTTTTAGAATTCTATGGTCTGACCAAAGAAAAAATAATAGAGGCCGTTTTAAATAACTGATGAAAAAAATAAACCCTTCACCTTCTCCCGAAGGTGATAGGGTAAATATAACTTCTAAAATTTTTATCGATGGAGGCAACCCCGAAGAGACTAAGGAAGCAAAGAAACTTCTGGGATTTGTCGATGGTCAAACTACTAACCCAACTCTTATCTCTCAAAACCCCGAAGTTAAAAAAAGATTAACAGCTAGAGAAAAATTTACCAAAGAGGAAGCAAAATTATTCTATAAAAAGGTGGTCACTGAAATTGCTGAAATTACCTCGGGCCCAATTTCTGTTGAAGTATTCGCCAACAAGGATACCATGGCCGAAGAGATGATTGAAGAGGCGAAAGAAATGGCAGGATGGGTTCCCAATGCCTATATTAAACTCCCAATTACTCAGGAAGGCCTCAGGGCTGCTCAGGAAGCAGTTAGATACAACCTCCCAATTAATATGACCCTTTGTTTCTCCCAAGAACAGGCGGCCGCCGTATATGCGGCGACCAAAGGAGCAGAAAAGCCGGTTTTCATTTCTCCTTTTGTCGGTCGGCTTGATGACCAAGGCGAGGATGGCATGAGTTTGGTCGAAAATATTCTCAGGTTTTATAAAAAAGGAGATGGTCATGTTCTTCCCTTAACTGCCAGTGTTAGAAATGTAGACCACCTTCTCGCTGCTCTAAAAATGTTCTGTCCCCTCATAACCTGCCCCTTTCGAGTAATAAAGGAGTGGGAAGCCCGAGATTTTATTCTTCCAGATGAGAACTTTGTTTATCAAAGAAAAGATCTTCAGCCAATTCCTTACGAAGAGCTATCTTTAGAAAAAAACTGGTCAGAGTATAATATTTATCATAGCTTGACCAAAATTGGCGTAGAAAAGTTCACAGCCGATTGGGAGGCAATCATTAAAAGTTGAGGCGAAGAGGACTTCGTCCTCTTCTTCACCTTCGCTTGCTCAATGAAATATTTATTTCATTTCGACGTTCGAGAAATAAATATAAATTGAGCGAGAGATGAGATTTATCTCATTGAACTTAAGAAAAATGGGGTCAACTCTATTTTTTAATAAATCTATGAAAGAAAAAATTAAGAAAAGCAAGAAAAACCAGAGTTGACACCATTTCCTCCGGCTCATCAATCCGAGCCGTTTTTTATTATATTCGTCGAGTGGACGATGGCCTTAAATTCTTAGGTTGACTCTTCTTCGGGGATTTTGTATACTTAGCATTGGAAAACAGACTTTTTTAAGAATATGGAAAAATCTTTAGCCGTTAATTTATCAATTGAGGAGGCGCCAAAACAATGGTATAATATTCTGCCCGATTTGCCCGAACCTCTGTCAGAGCCGAAGGGGGATTTGAGTATTTTAGACAAAACGATGGTTAAGGAGTGCCTGAAACAGGAATTTTCAAAAGACAGGTTTATAGATATTCCCGAAGAGATCCAATTACTCTACCAACAGATTGGCAGGCCGAGGGCCTTGTTCAGAGCGAAGAATTTAGAAAAGCTTCTTGATCTGCCCGAGGGAATTGAACTTTATTACAAATCCGAATTTCTATCACCAACCGGTTCCCACAAAGTCAACACTGCTATTGCCCAGGCCTTTTATGCCAAAAAAGAAGGATTTGAGAGATTAGTGACTGAAACTGGAGCTGGTCAGTGGGGGAGTGCTCTATCTTTTGCTGCCCGATTAGTTGGCCTAAAATCCACTGTTTATTGGGTGAGAGCCGTTTATCAATGGAAGGAAGCTCGGCGCCAGCTGATGGAGTTATATGGAGCAAAAGTTTTTGCTTCTCCCAGTCAGAACACCCAAGTGGGCAGAAAGCTATTAAAAGAAAATTCTGAACATCCCGGCTCCCTGGGTATTGCTATTTCAGAGGGTCTTGAGGATGCTGGAAAAGATGAAAAGGCAGTTTATTGTTTGGGTTCAGTTTTAAACCATGTATTGATGCATCAAACAATAATTGGTTTAGAGACAAAAAAACAGTTAGAAAAAATTGATAGATATCCTGATGTTATAATTTCTTGTTTGGGTGGGGGTAGCAATTTTGGCGGATTGGCCTTACCCTTCATGCACGACGTTCTCAAAGAGGGCAAGAAAATTAAGTTTATTGCTGCCCAAAGTCAGGGAGCGGCCAACCTTCAGGGAGAATACCGCTATAATTTTGCTGACTACGCCGGTTTCACCCCCCAGCTTAAGATGTATACCTTGGGCCACCAGCAAGAGATGCCGCCGATTAAAGGCGATGGTCTAAGATATCACGGTTGTTCCCCAATTATAAGTTTGTTGCGCAGTAAAGGTTTTATTGATACTGTGGCTTATCCGGTTGATGAAAAACATGTTTTTGAGAGGGCAAGGTTATTTGTCCGGGGAGACAGGGATTTACCTGGCGAAGGTTATCTTCCTGCCCCCGAATCAGCCTATAGCATCGCTTGCGCCATAGACGAGGCCATCAAATGCAAAGAAGAAGGTCTAAAGAAGGTTATAGTTTTTAATATTTCTGGCCATGGCTTTATGGATATGCCGGGATACAAAGAAGTATTAGGGTTAAAATGAAATTAAGCGAGGTTCTTCCTCGCTTTTTTGTTTGGCGTTTTTGTTTGATATATTTAGCCTCAAAGAAAATGTTAGAGCAGAATAGAGCAATATAGTGACTATCAATCAGGATATAATCCAGAAGCTGCCTTTTTTATGTATGTCTGTCAAAAATAGTTTCCTATTAAATGGATTCTAACTTCACCCAGCTGACAGGCAATAGTTGAAATTCTTCTCTAATTCTCTTCTAGCCCACTATTCTAAATGCGTCCAATAGGGGGAGCCGAGAAAAATCGCCAAAAAGGTGGTTTTTTGATAGAATAAAACAATATGGAGCCAAAAAAAAGTTTTACAACCGAAGAAGCCAAAAGAGCAGGGGAGATGTTGGGCATTGATTGGAGCAAATTCGATGTTGAACAATTCAGAATGGGGATGGATGTGGAATTAGAGCACGGTCTTCGCGACCCTCATACGAATGTTACTGATGATGACTCGATAATGACTGGAAAAATTGCCTTAGCTCACTTAAATGAATTTTCAGATTACTACACCCGACTGGCTGAAATGGAAAAGGAAGCCGACGAATATTGGGGCAAGTAAATTTTATCGGCAGAACTATATAATTTTTCATTACATTCAAAATTATGAGTAAAAAAATAATAGCCAGTATTATTGGTATTGCTGTTGCTGTGGCCGCTGTTGCGGTATGGCTGTCGTATTTCAAATCTTCCCCCCTTAAAGTTCAAAACTTTGATGAGTGTATTAAAGCCAGCTATCCTGTCATGGAAAGTTATCCGCGGCAATGCAAGACGCCCGATGGAAAAACATTTACAGAAGATATTGGTAATGAATTAGAAAAGGTCGATTTGATAAAAATAGATAATCCCCGGCCTAATCAAATTATTGCGAGCCCGCTTTTTGTTAAAGGAGAAGCAAGAGGCAACTGGTATTTTGAGGCCTCCTTCCCGATTAAACTTTTTGATGATAACGGTTTTCTTTTAGGTGTAATGCCAGCCCAGGCCTTGGGGGATTGGATGACCGAAGATTTCGTGCCGTTCAGTGCCACCCTTTCTTTTGCCGTTCCCTCCACTCCCAAGGGCAGATTGGTTTTAGAAAAAGATAATCCGTCAGGATTGCCGGAGCATTCAGACGAATTAAAAGTTCCGGTTCTTTTTGAAGAAATAGCAGAAGAACCAAAAGAAAGTATGGACGCGAAAATATTTTTGAGCGATTCTCGTTTCGTTAACGAACCTTATTTTGATTGTTCTAGAACTATCGCAGTTGAAAGACTGGTTCCAAAGACCTCGGCTGTCGCCAGAGCCGCCGTTGAAGCTCTTTTGCGAGGAGCAGCAGAGGAAGAAATTAATAATGGCTTTGTTTCAAATATAAATACGGGAACAAGGGTTCAGAAATTAACCATCGAAAATGGAATAGCTAAAGTTGAGTTTGACGAGCAGTTAGAATTTCAAGTCGGCGGCTCTTGCCGCGTGGCGGCCATTCGAGCCCAAATTACTGAAACCCTTAAACAATTTCCGACCGTCAAAGATGTTATTATTTCAATTGATGGTCGGACAGAAGATATTTTACAGCCTTAATGGTGAAAAAAGTTGAAGGAAAATTTTTTATTGGAATTGACCTCGGTGGGAGAGAGAAAAAGACAACCGGGGTTTGCATTATAACAAAGGACAAATGCATAAGATGCGAAGACGTTTTTGGAAAAGATATTTTAAAAGTAATAAATCCTTATTTAAAGAATACAGAAGCAATTGCTATTGACGCACCTTTAACAAAAGGCAGGGGAAAGGGAAAATTTCGTCTCTACGAAAAGTTTTTATCAACGAGTATTTTTCGCCGAGCAAAAGTAAATCCCATTCCGCCGGCTTTGATGGGAGACTTCTGCGACTTTGCTAGAGATATTGTCAAAAAATTAGAAAAGAAAGGATTTGTTTTAGATATAAATCTAATCGAAACCTTCCCAACCTTTATTAAAAAAACTTCTAAAGAAATTCTTTTTCCGGTCAACTGTTCTTGTCGAACGGAAAATCAGAAATCAGCTCTGATTTGTGCCCAAATCGCCTTTTTACATTCTATATTTAAAACTCGCTATCTCGGCTACAAAGACGGCTTCTTGTTTTTACCAGAAATGTCATTTTGGAAAGAGGGCTGGAAAAAGAAATTTTACCAAGTCTGGAACAATCGTTCTCTATTAAAATACCACCGCTTAATTACCAATATTTTTAAATAATACTATGGAGATTAAACGATTGATAGTAGGAGATTTGGAGACGAATTGCTATTTGTTAATTTCTGAAAATAAATTAATCATTATTGATCCTGGCGGAAGCGTGGAAAAGATCTTGGAAGAAATTAAAGAGATTAAGGCCAAACCAAAATATATTATTAATACCCATTGTCATCCTGATCATATTTCAGCTAACGAAGGGGTAAAAAAAGAAACAGGAGCAGAAATTTTGAATCTGAAAGATAAAAGTGAAATAAAAATCGGGAAGGATATTTTAAAAGTTATACATACACCCGGCCACACAAAAGATAGTATTTGTCTGTTAGGCAAAAATTTTATCTTTACCGGCGATACTTTATTCAAAAATGGTCATGGCCGGACCGATCTTCCAGGCGGATCTCAAAAAGAGTTGGAAGAATCCCTGGAGAAATTATCAAAATTATTAAAGTTAGGATCGATGGTTTATCCTGGCCACGGTGAAATTTTTCAATCCATAGCGCGACCTTAGAATATCAATTTGACAAGTTTCTCAGATGTTCTATAATTAGCTAATTTAAAGATGGAGGTGGTTATATTATGTAGTTCTTTTTTAGCTTCTTTTACAATAAGGCAATAAGGAAAAACTGAAAAGGGAGGAAAAAAAATGGTGAGTCCAGAAACAACAATTGAATTATGTAGAAAGTCTCTCAAGGCGACTAAAAAAAGGCTTGAAACTTGGCTAGAGAATAATCCTCTGACAGTTTCCAAAGAAGACGATTCTAACTCTTGGGCAGTAAAAAGACAAAACCATCGGGCTTCTTCGGCCTTACTTGAGGATTGTCTGGCTGCCTTAAAGAGAATGGAGGACGGGACCTATGGAAGATGTCTGTGTGGAAACTTGATTGATCCAGATAGGCTTATTGCTTACCCAGAGGCAAGCCGGTGTAGACCTTGTCAGGAAAAGAAAGGGCTTCAAGTCAGGTAAGATACCGCTCAGATTGTTTTTTATTTTTAGGGCTGACATTCGTCAGCCCTCCTTTATTTTTTAGAAAAGTGGTAAAATAAATTAAAACTTAAAAAGGTCGATTTCCGAGCTTCTGCTTGCAGAAGCGAAGGAGAAGAAGAAATAATTTTCTTCGACTAATAATTAATTAAATTCACCCTGTTAAATGCTGCTTGCCCTATTAAATAATTTGCTCTGCAAATTAAAATCTTTCAGATTTTATTTAACAGGGCGAGCAGCAATTTTGCCGAAGCAAAATTATTTAACAGGGTAAAAATTATGGATGAACAATGTTGTAAAGATTTAAAAGGGAAATGTAAATGTTTATGTGCTGCTCTTTTGGTCATTCTCGGTGTCTTTTTGATTACTTTAATAATCTCTAATGCAGTCGATATCAAAGATAAAATCCAAATAACGGGAAATACGATTACCGTTTCTGATACTGGTGAAATTTATGCTAAACCCGATTTGGCTTTGACAACTTTTTCAGTAATAACCGAGGCAAAAACTGTGGCTGAGGCAATGCAAGAGAATACAAAAAAGATGAACGCAGTAATCAGTTTTGTAAAAGGAGAGGGAATAGAGGATAAAGATGTTAAAACCACTAATTTTAACATTAGTCCCCGCTACGAATGGTATGAAGAAAACCAATGTTATCCACCCTGTCCGGGAGGCAAGAGAGTTTTGGTCGGGTATGAAGTTACCCAATCGCTGGAGGTAAAAATTAGGGATATGGTCAAAATTGGCGATATTATCCAGGGAGCAACCGATGCTGGAGCAAACCAAATGGGAGATTTGCAATTTACTATTGATAAGGAAGATGAGCTGAAAAAACAAGCCAGGGAGCAGGCAATCGAAAAAGCTAAAACCAAAGCCAAAGAGTTGGCTGGCCAATTAGGAGTTAAATTGGTTAGGATTATCAATTTCAGCGAAAGTAGCGTTATCCCTTATTATTACGGTTTATTAGAAAAAGCAGCAGCACCAAGTGGTGTTGGCGGAGGAGCACCCCAAATAGAAACCGGCGAAAACAAAATCGAAGTGACAGTCAGCATTACCTATGAAATTAGGTAAGGAAAGACGACCACCACAGGATTTTCCAGTTGAGTATCAAAAAGGCCTCGTAAAATTCCTCAATTGTAGAATCGATTTGAAAAATCGGGTTTTTATCCCTAGGATAGAAACTGAGTTTTGGGTTAAAAAAGCCATCAGAGAAATCAAGATAGCGGAGAACAGTTCTCCGCGGATTCTGGATATTTTTGCGGGGTCGGGGTGTATTGGTATTGCCGTTTTAAAAAATATTAAAGATAGTTTTGTTGACTTTATTGATATTGATAAACGAACTATTGAACAAATTGAAATTAATTTAAGCTTGAACAAAATCCTAAAAAGCAGATATAAAATTTATAAATCAAATCTGTTTGAGAAATTACAAAATAAGAAATACGACTTTATTTTTGCCAATCCTCCCTATGTGGCTAAAGAAAGATTGGAAGAGGTGGAGCCCGCGGTTTTAAAATACGAACCAAAAAAGGCATTTTTAGCCGGCAAAGGAGGATTGTTTTTTATAAGAGAATTTTTAAAAGAAGCAAAAAAATTCTTAAAACAAAATGGTGTAATTTATCTTGAGATTGATCCTTTTCAGAAAGAAGAAATCAGAAAGATTTTACTGAATGAAGGTTATGAGAAATTTAAGTTCTTCAAAGACCAATTCCAAAAATACCGTTTTGCTAAAATCAAATGTTTTTGAAATTACCAGAAGAAAATAAAATTCATTGGACTAAACATTCCCAAATGAAGATGCGGCAGTACAGACTTTCAGAAAAGCGGGTGTTGCGGGTTTTAAGAAAACCGGGAAGAAGGGAAGAGGGAATAGCTCCCCAAACTTTAGCTGCAATGCAAGTAGCGGGAACAAAGAAACATCCGACTGAGATTTGGCTGATGTACCAAGTGATTAAAAAACCAAAAAAGATTAAAATCATCTCTACTTGGCGCTATCCCGGCCGAACTCCAGAAGGAGAGAGGCCATCAATCCCAGAAGATACCCTCGAGGAATTAGACAAAATTTTGAAGGAGTAATATAATTAAAAAATATGAATAGTACAAAAATTTTTGGCTGGATTCTATTAATAGCCGGAGTTCTAATGATAGTTTGGACCTTATTTTCTTCTTATAATATTTTCACCGGAAAAGCAGTTATTCCAGAGATTTTTCAATTGGCAGCTAAAGAATCTCAAGCTCCAGCGACTCAAGGAAAAATTCCCACTAGTCCGGCCGATATTCAAGAAGAAATGGGAAAAATGATCGGAGAGCAACTTCAGGGGTTCCTTCCGACTGACACTTTACCAAAACTTCTCAATTTGACTGTTTGGTCGATATTGGCTTTTATTTTAATCTTTGGCGGAACCCAACTTTCCGGCCTGGGCATCAAATTATTAAGGGAATAATTAAAATAAACTAAATGGTTCTATTTTTAGACACATTACTCATCTTGCTTGTTTTTGTTGCTGCTCTCTGGCAAATAGCCGAGTTTTTTATTAAATAACAAAAATGAGTATGAGTGGGCAAAATATATTTTTTCAGTATCTTAGTTGGCAGTTTTTCGAGGTGCCCAAAAATATTTTGAGGGCCTGGGGAAATTTTCTAAAATTTAATTTAAATTATTTTTCTATCCCTTTGCTTCTCAAAACTTTCTTTTCTCCCTGGCGAAGATATAAAGTTTCTTACGGGAAGGGCTTTGATTTTGGAAGATATTTTGAGGCCCTTTTTTCTAATTTGATTTTTCGAACCTTGGGAGCTATTCTCAGAAGTTTTTTAATAATCATTGGACTTTTGGTAGAAATTTTTATAATTTTTGCTGGAATAATAGTATTCTTTGGCTGGTTGGTTTTACCAGCTTTTTTAATAGCTGGATTTATTTTCGGCATTAAAATTCTAATTTAATACCGAGCTTTTATTTATAAAAGCGAAGGTGAAGATGAGAACGAAGTTCTCATCGCCCCAATCTTCAATAAATCTTCGATTTATTTCGATGTTTAATTTAGAAACGGCAGCAATCTATCAAGCGGTTAGGTGGAGAGGATGGTTTAAATTAGCAAAACCCTTACAGAAAGTATGCTTAATTGGCTTTATTATTTTTTCATTGATTTTTCTCTATGGTTTTCTGGCCGATGCTTTTACCAAACCAATCCTTTCTTTTTTACTCGGTTTCTCTATAATCTTCCTCAGTTTTACAGTAGGTCTTTGGATAAAATTACTCTTTTTTAACACAAAACTGAAAAAACCCCGCCTTCGTCGAGACTCAGGTTTGCAAGCAAAACTTTTAGAAGAAGCTATATCAAGTCCAGAAAGATTCAATTTGGCCGAATTTTTAAGTTATGAAGTGGCTAAGGCAGTTTGGGAAGCAAAAAATAATTCTACTCATCTTTTTTACTATCTCCTTCAAGGTAATCCAGAGCTCAATTTTGTATTCAATCGTACCCTTCTGAGCCTGAAAGACATCAAAAAAATCTTAAAGCAATATCTGAAAAAAATTCCCAATGAAACCACAGAACCTTCGCCCGAATTTCAGGCAATTATTTTAGACTCACTAAAAATTGCCGAGAGGAAAGGACATCTGGGAGTGGAGGTGGGGGATATGTTAACTGCTTTATCTAAGTACGATTTAATTTTTAGGAAAATTTTAATTGATGCTAATCTCAAAGTCCAGGATATTGAAAATTTAACCTGGTGGCTGGAATTTTTAGAAGAGAAAACTGCTGAACGGAAAAAATTCTGGGAATGGAAAAATTTAATTAAAAAGGGTTCTCTTGCCAAAAATTGGGCTGCTGGTTTCACAATAACCTTAGACCAGTTTTCAACTGACTGGACAGAGGTTATGAGAAAGAGAGGCATGGAGGAGATTATGGGTCCTGATGAAGAAGTGATGGAAATGGAGAGAATTTTAAGCCAAGAAGGCGTTCATAATGTCCTTCTAATTGGTGAGCCGGGCACCGGCAGAAAAAGCGTTATTCATGCCTTAACTCAGAAATTACTTTTCGGTCAGTCTTTGCCGGAATTAAACTATAAAAGAGTAGTGAGCTTAGATATTGTTTCTATTCTGACAAGGTTTCAATCATCCGAGGAAGTAGAAGCCGTCCTGGAAGAAATTTTTCAAGAGGTGGTTTCGGCCGGCAATATTATTTTGGTTATTGATGAATTTTATAGTTTCGTTTCCAGCCCAAGCGGCAGATCGGGTAGTTTTGATATTTCACCAATTATTTTACGTTATCTTCCCTTACCCAATTTCAGAATAATAGGGATTACTTCTTTTCTTGGGCTTCATCTTTTTATTGAAAAGAACCCCGCAATTTTAAATTTTTTGAGTAAGGTTGAGGTTTCTGAGCTTACTGAGAAGGAAACCATTCGACTTTTAGAGAATTCGATCCTATCTCTTGAACAAAAATACAAAAAATTTATTTGTTATCCGACTATCAGAGATATTGTTAAATATTCAGCCAGATATATTCATGATGTTCCTTTCCCCAAAAAAGCAATAGACCTTTTAGAAGAAGTAATGACTTATACTGTTCGTTATACAAAGAGTAAAATAGTCTTGCCAGAATATGTTTCTAAATTAGTTTCTAAAAAAACTGATATTCCGGTAGGTGAACTTGAATTAAGAGAAAGAGAAATTCTCCTTAATTTAGAGAGTTTGATTCACCAGAGAATTATTAACCAAGAAGAAGCGGCAAAGGAAGTTTCAGCAGCCTTGCGAAGGGCTCGAGCCGACTTGACCATCAGAAAGGGGCCAATGGGCTGCTTTTTGTTTTTAGGGCCAACTGGGGTAGGAAAGACCGAAACCGCAAAGGCCCTGGCTGAAATCTATTTTGGCTCCGAAGATAGAATGATTCGGCTTGATATGTCAGAATTCCAAAATGTAACAGATATACCTCGATTATTGGGTTCTCCCGAGGAGGAGGGATTGTTCACCACCCAGGTTAGAGAAAGACCATTTTCTTTAATTTTGCTCGATGAAATTGAAAAAGCCCACCCTAATATCTTGAACTTGTTTTTACAAGTTTTAGATGAGGGCCATTTAACCGATGGCTTGGGTAGAAAAATCGATTTTAAAAATTCAATTATTATTGCTACTTCCAATGCTGGTTACCAAGTGATTTTGGAAGCCCTGAAAAAAGGCAGAGCTATGTCAGAAATCAAAGATGAATTGTTAGATTTTCTTTTCAAAGAGGGAATTTTTCGGCCGGAATTTATTAACCGTTTCGATGCCGTAATAGTTTTTAAATCCTTAACTAAAGAAAATCTATTAGATATTGCCGGATTACTTTTGCAAAAATTAAAGAAAAATCTTAAGGAAAAAGAGATTGAATTTATAATCACTCAGCCCCTGAAAGAAAAAATTACGGAGTTGGGATATCGCCCAGTTTTTGGCGCCAGAGAAATGCGTCGAGTTATTCAAGACAAAATCGAAAACGTTTTAGCTTCGGCCCTTTTGTCGGGTCAATTAAAAAGAGGAAATAAAGTAGAGATAGACCCCACAGAATTTAAATTAAAAATAAACCCCTGATTTTAATTGATTTTAATTCTAAAATCAATCGTAGTAGGGTAAGGTTTCCCACCTTACCCTTTTTAATTTGTGTGGGGTGTGCCCCGTACCAGAGCAAAGCACGGTACGAGGCTACAGGGTAGTGAACCCGCTGGTTCTACTACCCTGTGGATTTCCTGTGCATAAAGTTCAATTTTTATCTTATTTTTAAGAGTGGTTATTTTTGGTTGACGAGTGGGTATGAAGTGAGATAAAGTGAAATCAGGTGGGGGATTGTGGATAACTATGGGATAACCATCCATTTCTGTGGAAAACTAGTATGTTCATAGGTGAGTATACATATTCAATTGATGAGAAGAAAAGACTGGCTATTCCAGCTAAATTTCGGCAACTTTTAGGAAAAAAAGCAGTAATTACCCGAGGGTTAGACCAGTGTCTTTTTCTTTATCCAACCAAAGAGTGGGGGAATTTGGCAAAAAAATTAGCCCAATTACCTCTATCTCAAGCTGATGCCCGAGGATTTGCGAGATTAATGCTTACCGGAGCAATGGAGGCAAACCTTGATAATTTAGGAAGAATTTTAGTTCCCGATTATTTGAAACAATATGCTTTTTTAAAAAAGAAAGTGGTCATCGCTGGGGTTTTTAATCGAGTTGAAATTTGGGACGAGAAAAAATGGAGAGAATATCAGGCAAAAACTGAAAAAGAAGTAGGGGATATAGCCGAAAGGTTAAAAGAGTTAGGCGTATAAAATGCACATACCAGTTCTTCAAAAAGAAGTTATAGAATATTTAGACCCTAAACCCAATGAAAATTTTATTGATTGTACCTTAGGCTTCGCAGGACATACTTTAGCCATCCTAGAAAAAAATGGGCCGAAGGGAAAAGTTTTAGGAATAGACGCTGAAGCAGAAGTTATAAAGAATACAAAATACTATATACAAAATACTAAAGACAAAGACCGAGTCGTCTTCGCCTGCGATAACTTTGTCAATTTAAAAGAGATAGTTAAGAGAGAAAAGTTTAAAAATATTTCAGGAATATTATTTGATCTAGGAATGTCGAGCTGGCACTTGGAAGAATCAGGTAGGGGATTCAGCTTTTTGAGAAACGAACCCTTGGATATGAGATATAATTTGGAAAATCCTTTGACGGCTGAAAAAATAGTGAGCTACTGGTCAAAATCGGAAATTGAAAAAATTTTAAGAGAGTATGGGGAAGAAAGATTTGCTAAAAAAATTGCCGAGAGAATTATTGAATCACGAGTAAAACCAATTGAAACCACTTTTCAATTAATAGAAATTATTAAAAGTGTAATTCCCAGAAAATACCAAGTTGGTAGATTGCATCCTGCCACCCGCACTTTTCAAGCCCTAAGAATTGCCGTCAATGATGAGTTAAATAATCTGGAAAAAACCCTCCCTCAGGCAATAAATGTTTTAAACCGAGGAGGAAGATTAGTGGTAATTTCATTCCATTCGCTTGAAGACAGGATTGTCAAAAACTTCTATCGAAGTTCAACTTCGATAAATTTGAAGGTTTTAACTAAAAAACCAATCGGGCCTTCAAAAGAAGAAATTATTAAGAATCCTCGCTCGCGCTCAGCTAAACTGCGCTCCGCAATAAAAATATGAGTCACGCTTTAATCTTAAATCTAGGGATACGAGACTCCTCGTCTTGGGGGATGAAACTTTTTTGGGTTTTACTCTTTTCTATTCCAATCGCAGTGCTTTTAATTTTTTATATTCTCCAGGTAAATTTCCTGACGGAGGAAACTTATTCCTTGCGGGTTTCTGAAGAGAAAACGAATCAGCTTTCTGGCGAAAACGAAACTCTAAAAGTTGATTTTGCAAAATTAAATTCTTTAACTCATATCGAAAACTATCTTCTAACTCAGAATTTTGAAAAGGTAAGTCAGGTAAAATATATCCGCATTTTGGAAAGCTCAGTGGCAGCAAGTCGATGAAGCTAAAGCTTCATCTTCACCTTCGCTCGGTAGTCGATGAAACTAAAGTTTTATCTCCATCTTCGCTTACCTGAGCGAAGCAAAAGGTGGAAAAGAACAGAACGTTCTTTGACCCTTCGGAAGCTCGATAAGTAATGAAAAATCTGAGATTAAATTTCATCTTTTTCTTTCTTTTAGTTTTTTCGGCAGTGCTTCTTGGCCGACTTTTTTTTATTCAGGTCCTTCAGGCTGATTTTTACAAAGCCTTAGCTCAGGGTCTCCTTCCAACCCAAAACGGAATTCAAATTGAGCGTGGAGAAATCTTCTTAAAAGGTGGGGAACCCCTAGTTATCAACAAGGATTTTCCATTGGTTTTTGCCTCTCCTCCCAAAGTTACTGACAAAACAAAAACCGCTGAGACTCTAAGTCAAATACTTTCCTTGGATAAAAATTTTATTTTAGAAAAACTCAACCTGGACACCTTATATTCACCAATAAAAAATAAATTAACTGACGAAGAAGTAAAACTTCTTAAAAAAACAGACTTATCTGGTGTTTATCTTACTGAAGAACGGGGAAGATTCTATCCTCAGGAATCTCTGACTTCTCAAGTGGTTGGGTTTTTGGGAGCAGAGGGGAAAGGACAGTATGGATTAGAAGAGTATTATGACGATATTTTGATGGACTCGGATAAGAGTTCTAGTCTGGTTTTAACTTTGGATTACAATATCCAATTTGAGGCGGAGAAATTACTAAAGGAAGTTAAAGAAAATTTAGAGGTTGAAGAAGGTCAAATCGTCGTGATAGAACCTAATTCGGGAAAAATAATCGCCTTGGCTAATTTTCCCAATTTTGACCCCAATCGATACGGAGAATTTGCTACTAACGGTAATTTAGAAATTTTTAAAAATGGAGCGACCCAAGAAACTTTTGAACCAGGTTCGGTTTTTAAACCAATTACTTTTGCCGCTGCCCTAGAAGAAGGGAAAATTACTCCCCAAACTACTTACATTGACAAGGGAATAGTCGAGATTGGCGGCTGGCCTATTTATAATTACGATGGACGGGTCTATGGAGAACAAACAATGACCAATGTTTTGGAAAAATCAATCAATACCGGGGCAGTGTTTGTCCAGAGCCAGCTTCCTCATCATATTTTTTTAGATTATATTCAAAAATTCGGGATTTTTGAGAAATCGGGAATTGACTTACCCGAGGTTTATTCTGGGAATGAAGAGTTTAAAAAAGGTTACGAAATAAATTTTGCTACCGCCTCCTTTGGTCAGGGAATTCAAATGACCCCAATCCAACTGGCTCGGGCTTATTGCGCCATTGCCAACGGCGGCAAATTAGTAAAACCTCATCTTGTCGACCCCTCACCACTTTTAAACTCGTTTGGTGAAACTTTAGCCGAAAAGGATCAATCTAAAAGTGGTGGGGGGCAAGTTGTTTCCCAAAAAACTGCTTCTCAGTTAACTGCTATGCTCGTCAGCGTGGTGGAGAATGGTTTTGGAAAAGCAGCCAAAGTCCCCGGATATTATATCGCTGGTAAAACCGGAACTGCCCAGATTCCAGAGGGAGGAAAATACTCAACTGAAAAAACCATTCAAAGTTTTATCGGTTTTGCCCCAGCTTTTAACCCTCAATTTTTAATTTTGGTAAAACTGAACAATCCCAAAACTAAAACTGCCGAATATTCAGCACTGCCAATTTTCCACGACCTGGCTGAATATATTATTCATTACTGGCAAATTCCACCAGACTACGAGTAACCAAGCGAGGTCGCGGCACGCGCGAATTATTGAAATGTCGCCTTCGGCGACCGCGCTAACGCCGCTCCTTAACAACCCTCGGTTTTTAATCTTTTCCTATACGGGGAGGGCGAAGAAGGTTACTACTTCTTCTTCCGCCTCGTTGCCACTCGGCAACCGAAGGGTTCTCCCGACCCCTCTCCAATTTAGCTTATTTATTCCCCAAAAAAAATGAATATTTTTGAAAAAATTAAGTTTCTTTCAAAAAGACCGAAGGTTGTGGTTGTTAGCAGTGAGGGCCGTCAGATGGCCAAAGAGGCGATTTGTCAAGTTTTAAAGCAGTATTTCCGGATAGGCAATGAGGTTTTAATTTTTGAAGCAAATACGGCTGAATTAGAAAAATTCAAATTTTTCCTTAAGGAATCTCCTTTGTCGGTTTTAGTATCAACCGAAGGTTGGGTGGAGATTCAAGAAAAGAAGGTAGGTAGTAAAAAACTGACTTTTGGTTTTCAAGACGGGGCGGATTTTCAGGCCAGCGACATAAAGGTAAATGGAGGAACGAATTTTAAAATTAACCATAAAGAAAACATTGTCCCTGTTTGGTTAGGGGGAGTAGCTAACCAAAATCAGATTTATTCAGCGCTGGCAGCGGTAGCGGTGGGAACAATCTTTGGCTTAAATTTAGTTGAAATCTCCCAGGCCTTGAAATCTTCTTAATAAAGGTTGTCGCGGTATTAAACGGCAAAGGCAACGGATTTATTCAATAAGATATTCTGCGTATAATCTGAAATGGTATCACATTAAGAAAGAGCCTCGCTTTTAGCGGGGCCTTTTTAATGGACAAAATTTAAATTTTATGATAAATTAATAAATGGCTCCTACTATTTCTGAAAGAAGGCGATGATCCAAAAGGAGGTGCGGAGATGAGAAGATATACGAAACCCCAGCGTGTTTCAGTGTCAGCGCCTATAGTGCAACCAACTGGTAAGCAGACAATGGTCGAAAGAGTGGAAAGAATTCTTGCCGATAATAGTCCACTTTCAGCAGAAGACTGGTTTCTTCTCACTCAAGTCCATCTTATTTGTTTGTTTCGGCGGGCAAAGACTGAATCGAGAAAAAAGAAAATCATTCGGTACATTGTCAAGCGGGAAGACGGCTATCTAAATCAAAAGAAAGGGAAAGAGAGTCCAGAAAAGAGTTTTACTTCCCAAGACTTTCTAACCTTGAACCAGTGGATTGCTAATCAGGATTCAGCTGAGAGGAAGGATTCTACTCATGAATGGATTAATAAGCTTATCAGGCGAGTGAAAGACAGAAAAAGAAAGGCAAGGAGGGAGTTAAGAATAGTAAAAAAATAAGGATCATCGCCTTCCTCCTTCTGCCGCCATCGTCTAGCTTGGTTCAGGACGTCGGGTTCTCATCCCGAAAATCATGGGTTCAAATCCCGTTGGCGGCACAGAACATTTAAAAGAGGCTTTTAATTGGCCTCTTTTTTAGTTAAAATAGAATAAATATTTATGCTGCATAAAGGATTGAGCGAAAAACAAGTTTCGGAACTAAGAAAAAAATTTGGCGAAAATGTAATTCCATATAAAGAGGAAGCCACTTGGCTTTCTGTTTTATTTTCTCAATTTAAAAGCCCTTTAATTTATATCGTGATTATTGTCGGTTTAATTTCTCTGATTTTTAAAGAATATTTCGACGCGCTTTTAATCGGAGCGGTGGTGGCCCTTAATGTTTTAATGGGATTTTCGCAGGAACATCATGCTAAAAAAACTTTATCCGCTTTAAGAAAGATTTTAAAACCGAAAACAATAGTCATCAGAGACGGTCAAAGAAAAGAAATAGAAGTGAAAGAATTGGTGCCTGGAGATTTAGTGGTTTTAGGTTCTGGCGATAAAATCCCGGCTGATGGAAAACTAACCGAAGGAGTGAATTTTTTGGTTAATGAGGCAATTTTGACCGGGGAAGAAGAGGCAATCACAAAAACAGAAAAAGAGGGAAGAAATCTTTTATTTATGGGTAGTACCCTGCTTTCTGGCAGGGGAATAATGGAGGTGGTAAAAATCGGTAGAGATACGGAAGTAGGGAAAATTGGGCAGAGTTTATCAGAGATAAAAGAAGAAAAAACACCACTTCAAGAAAAACTGGAAGTTTTTGCCAAAAGTTTAGCCAAAATAGTTTTGGTAATTTCTCTCATTATTTTCCTCACCGGGCTTCTTTACAGGGCAAACCCTGTGGAGATATTTAAAATGGCAGTGATTTTGGCGATAGCCGCAATACCCGAGGGATTACCCATAGCTATAACCGTTATTTTAGCCTTGGGGATGCGCAGAATTTTAAAAAGACACGGATTGGTTAAAACCTTGCTTTCTATTGAAACCCTGGGGTCAACCTCGGTTATTTGTACCGATAAAACTGGCACTTTAACCGAAGGCAATATGAGAGTTGTCAAAACTGATTTTTTAGATAAAGATAAGGCGCTACTTGCTCTAACTCTGGTTAATGAACAGAGAAGTAATTTGGAAGTGGCAATTTGGAATTATATAAAAAATGAGAAAAGATCAAGCCTTCAAGAGATTTTAGATTCAACAAAAAGGATTTATGAAGAACCTTTTGACAGCGAAAAAAAATACTCAATGACCATATATGAAATTATGGGTAAGGAGGAAGCATTTTTAATGGGAGCGCCAGAAATTATTCTTTCTTTTTGCCAAAATTTAGAAAATGAGAAAAGTGAAACTTTAGGGAAAATTGAAAGGTGGGCTGATGAAGGATTAAAAGTGTTGGGAGTGGCCTCTAAAGAAAAGGGGGATTTAAAAGAAAAAAAAGAATTTTCTTTTATGGGTTTGGTCGGTATTGCTGACCCAATTCGCAAAGAGGCGAAAGAGGCAATCCAAATCGCTCAAAAAGCCGGCATCAGGGTTAAAATAGTGACAGGTGACTATCGCAAAACAGCCGAAAGAGTGGCGAGCAATCTTGGATTTGATTTAAAGCCACAAAATATTTTAGAGGGTCAGGAATTAGAAATCATTTCAGAAGAGGAGTTAAAAGAGAAAATCGATGATATTATTTTATTTACACGAGTAACTCCCCACCAAAAGCAAAAAATAGTTAAAGTTCTCCAGGAAAAAGGAGAAATAGTGGCAATGACTGGGGACGGTGTAAATGATGCCCCAGCGTTAAAAAAGGCTGATATTGGAGTGGTTATCGGCGCTGGAACAGATGTGGCTAAAGAGGCCGGAGATCTGATTCTGCTCGATAACAATTTTAAAACGATAGTCGCTGCCTGTGAGGAAGGCAGATTGATTTTCTCCAATATCAAAAAAGTAGTCGCTTACGTCCTTTCTAACTCTTTTGTTGAAATCACAGCGATTTTCGGCGCTATTTTGTTAAATTTTCCTCTTCCCTTAACAGTCGCTCAAATTCTATGGATTCATTTGATTTGCGACGGACCGCCGGATATTGTTTTAGGATTCGAACCGAAAGAAAAATTGTTGATGCACGAATCTCCCAAAAATTTAAAAAAAGAAGGCATTCTCGATAATTTAACAATGTTTTTAATTTTTGCTGTCAGTATTACTGCCGGCGTTCTTTCTTTATTTTTATTTTGGTATTTTAGTTTTAAAAAAGGCGATTTAAACCTGGGGCAAACTATAACCTTTGCCACCATAGCTTCTATTGATTTAATCTATATTTTTGCCTACAAAAACCTAAAAAAACCAATTATTAAAACTGAAAACTTTTTCCAAAACAAATACTTATTCTTGGGAGTATCTTTTGGATTTCTGCTTCTTTTTCTGGCAATCTATCTACCGTTTTGTAACAAAATTTTAGGGACTGTTCCTCTCGACCCATTTCATTGGCTATTGGTTTTTAGCGTTGCTTTAATTACCACTTTAATAATTGAGTTGGCAAAAATCTTTTCTAATTCTTTAAGAAAACATGTTTAAAAATTTCATTTACCCCGTAGCCACTCTTTCTGGAACCATAATCGGAGTCGGGCTTTTTTCATTGCCTTATATTACTTCTCGAGTCGGAATTTTGGTAATGCTTGGCTATTTTTTGGTCTTGGGAAGTTTAGTCATTTTAGTCCATTTATTTTATGGAGAATTGGCTCTGAAAACCCCTGATTTTAAAAGGTTGCCTGGTTTTGCCAAATTTCATTTAGGGGATTCGGGAGAAAAGGTAGCTATAGTTTCGACAATTTTAGGAACTTTTGGAGCAATTTTAGCTTATTTGATTGTTGGGGGTGAATTTTTAACCAATTTATTATCACCAATTTTTGGCGGGAATAATCTCATTTATACTCTTTTATATTTTTCCTTAGGAACCGGTTTGATTTTTTTTGGAATTAAGGTTATCTCCAAAATCGAGTTTTGGGGACTGATTTTATTTTTTATTGTTCTAATCGTTATCTTCTGGCGAGGGCTTCCTTTCTTAAGAATAGAAAATCTGTTAATTAGAGGAGGAAATATGAGAGAGTTCTTTCTGCCTTTTGGGCCCATCCTTTTTTCTCTCTGGGGAGCAAATTTAATTCCTGAGATAGAGGAAATGCTTGGCGAAAAAAAAGAATTAATGAGAAAAATAATTCCCATCGCTATTTTAATTCCAGCCTTGGTCTATTTTTTCTTTATTTTTCTAATTTTGGGAATTACCGGGCCCCAAACAACCGAATCAGCTTTGACCGGGCTTAGAAATTTCTTAGGCGACGGAATAGTTTCTTTGGGGCTCCTGTTTGGAGTCGTGGCCACCTTTACCTCTTTTCTTACCTTAGGCCTAACCCTGAGGAAAGTTTTTTGGTATGATTTAAAAATAGAAAAGAATTTGGCTTGGGTTATCACTTGTTTTTCACCATTAATTCTTTTCTTAATCGGTGTAAAAAATTTTATTCCAGTAATATCTTTTGTTGGTGGAGTAATGCTGGGGATTGATGGAATTTTGATTTTACTGATGTATCAAAAAATAAATCCCAAAAAGAAATTTCTAATTTTTCCTCTCATTTTAGTCTTTTTAGGAGGAATCATTTACGAGATAATTTATTTTATGAGATAAAAATATGCTTTTCTCCAACATTTTAATTTTTATTGGTTCTTTTGCTATACTTTTTTTCTCAAGCAATTTTTTAGTTGGTGCCTTAACCAAGTTGGCTAAATTTTTGGGCTGGAAAGAGTTTGTGGTTTCTTTTCTTGTTATGGCTTTTGCGACCACGATTCCAAATTTTTTTGTTGGAATAATTTCTGCTTTAAATAAAATTCCTGAGCTTTCTTTTGGCGACGTTGTGGGAACTAATATTGCCGACCTTACTTTGGTCATAGCTTTAGCTGCTTTAGTCTCAAGAATGGGCTTGTCCGTTCCAAGCCGAACAGTCCAAGGAAGTTCTCTTTTTACAATTGGGGTCGCCGTTTTCCCCTTAATTTTGATTCAGGATGGTATTCTTTCCCGATTAGATGGAATCCTATTATTAGGCGCGTTTGTTGCTTATATTGCTTGGCTTTTTAATAAAAAAGAAAGGTTTGAAAAGATTTATCATGGAGCCTCGGAGAAATTAACTTTAAGTTTTTTTACAAAGAATATGGCTTTGCTTTTCTGTTCTATTTTATTACTACTAATATCTGCTCAGGGAATCGTTAAGTCAGCTGTCTTTTTCTCAGGGTTTTTGCATTTACCCTTAAGCTTGATTGGTATTTTGATAGTTGGCTTGGGTACTGCTTTGCCAGAAACATCTTTTACTCTACAAGCTGCTCGAAAAAGCCAAGATTGGTTAATAGTGGGAGATGTTATGGGTTCGGTAATAATGACAACCACTCTTGTTCTGGGAATTGTTGCTTTGATTTGTCCTGTTAAAATTTATGATTTTTCACCCTTTGCCATCGGAAGGGTTTTTCTAATAATTTCGGCGATATTTTTTCTGATTTTTATAAGAACCGGCCACAAAATAACCAGGAAAGAAGCCTTATTTTTATTGGGGATTTATATCACCTTTGTCTTGGTTGAAATTTTAAGCAAATGATGGTAGGATAGTTTAATATTCAATGAATCTTCGATTACGCGAGCGTTAGCGAAGCGTGGAGATGAAACGACAGCTTCATCGACTCATTTCAATCTTAGGCGAAGAGAATTATATTCTCTTCTTCACCTTCGCTTTCTGCGGAAGCTCGGTCAATAAATTTTCAATTTATTTCGATGAATGATTTTCTTTTTGTCTTGATAATATTTTTGATTGTGGCGGCAGGCATGGGAGCAACCTTTTTTTTATTGCGTAAATCAAGAATCGATGAAAAACAAAGTGGCGCTATAGAAGATTTAAAAATAAGATTAGCTGAAATGACAGGTATTTTAAAAGGGATGAGCGACAGCCAAGATGGAACTTCAAGAGCAATGCAAGACCAAATGCATTCTTTCACCAAAGAAGCAACTCAAATTAGAGAAGATTTGAAACAAGTACGGGAAGTAGTTAAAGATGTTTCTTCTTTCCAGGAAATTTTTAAATCACCGAAATTAAAAGGCCAATGGGGAGAAGCTTCTTTAGAGCATATCTTAAGCCAACACTTCCCCCAAGAACTTTATAAAAAACAATATCTTTTTTCATCCGGAGAACAGGTTGATGCGATTCTAAAACTTCCCGATAGCAGAATTCTGCCGATTGATGCCAAGTTTCCATCAGAAAACTTTGAAAAGATGATAAATACAGCATCGGAAACGGAAAAAAACTTTTATAAAAAGACCTTTCTAGAAGATGTAAAATTCAAAATTAACGATATTGCTTCAAAATACATATTACCATCGGAAGGAACAGTTGATTTCGCCTTAATGTATATTCCAGCAGAGGCAATATATTATGAAATAGTTAATAATATCGGCAGAGAATTCGATTTAGCAAATTATGCCTGGTCAAAAAAAGTTATTTTGACTTCTCCAAATACTATTTATTTGACCTTGAGAACAATTGAGCACTGGTTCCGAGATACCCAAATTTCAAAACAAACTCAGGAAATTTTAAGAAAACTTAGCAAGGTTCACCAAGATTCAGAAAAATTAATGGATAATTTCAGAAAATTAGGCAGTCATTTAAGAAATGCCAGCGCTGCTTATGAAGATTCCGATAAACGACTTTTGCTACTTGACGACAAGGTGGAGAAACTGATAGAAATAGGGGAGACCAAAAAATTAGAAGAACCCGCTAAATAATCATTGATATGTTAGCAGTCATTAAAACTGGTGGTAAACAATATTTAGTATCACCGGGTCAAAAAATAAAAATTGAGAAGATTGACAAAAAGGAAGGTCAAGAAGTTATCTTTGATGATGTTTTGTTATTGGAGAAAAATAAAAAAGCGGAGATCGGGACTCCGATGGTCAAAGGTGCGAAAGTAACAGCAAAGGTTTTAAGACAAAGCAAAGCAAAAAAGTTAATCGTTTTTAAATATAGAGCTAAAACCCGCTACAAAGTAAAAAAAGGCCACAGGCAGCCCTTTACGGAGGTGGAGATATTAAAGATAGAGGCCAAAAGCGAATAATTTTAAAAAACTCTCTTAAAATTTAGCCGGCCCCATAAAAAACACGAGGTCATTTTGACTTGACAGATTTTTATCTTAGTGTACAATATACCTATAAGGTAAATCAGTTCTTTTAAAAAATAAGGAAGAGAACTCGGATAGCCCAATTTGTTTATCAGAATTTAACTAATAGATAAATTGGACTATCTGAGAAAAGATGTGGGTAGTTCATCAGGTTATGGAGATGAAAGTTATGGAGATATCTAGACTCGCAGCAGCACTTGTTCTTTGTCTGGCCCTACTCGTAGGACTACTCCTAGGATTATTGATCCCAATCGGAGCAGGACGTAGCTACGCAGTTTCAACCCCAATAACATCCCTGGAGCAGGGAAGGGTCTACGAGGTGAAGGCAATGGCAGTAGACACTACAAATTGTTTTCTGCTATTGAAATCCGAGGAGAACATAAGGTTTTACCAATTACCCTTCAATAGGGTACCGGTAAACCTTGCCCCGGGCGACAGTTTAGTAGAACTTTCTACTGGTTTGGTAAAACTACCGGGCTAAAAAATCTTTTTCTTCCCTTCTTTTTTCAAACCTATAAACATTTGTGAGTTTGAAAAAGGAATGCAAAAACCGCCCTTCGGCGGTTTTTTGTTATTTCCTTCCCTCGAGGGCGCTAGCTAGGGTTTCTTCGTCAGCGTACTCTAATTCTCCGCCGACTGGCAGGCCCCGGCCCAACCGGGTGACCTGCCTGTCGCCTGCCTGACCAGTAGGCAGGGTAGACAGGTTTTTTTTCAATAATCTTTCCAAATATAAAGCAGTGGCCTCGCCTTCAGTAGTTGGATTGATGGCAATAATAATTTCTTCAATTTCCGGGTGATTCTTTACCCTTTCTTCTAATTCTTTTGTCCTTAATTTTTCGATGTTAGCTTTTTTAAGAGCCGAGACGGTCCCGCCTAAAATAAAATAAAGTCCCTTGTATTTTTTGGTCTTTTCAATTGAAATCAAATCGGTCTCTTTCTCTACCACGCAAAGTAAACTTTTATCTCTCGAAGGATTAGCGCAAATTTGACAGAGCTCGTCCCTGCCCGCCGTCGAGTCAGCGAAGGCGGGTTCACTCTCCCGAGCCGCAGCGAAGGGGGAAGAAGAGGAAGGTTCCTCTTCGCTCTGAAAAGGATTGAAACAAAGGGGGCAAATTTTTATTGCCGATTTAAGATTAGAAATTGCGCTTATTAACCCTTCAATTTCTTCCTTTGATAATTTTAATAAATAAAAAACAAAGCGGGCAGCCGTTCTCGGTCCGACAGTCGGGAATTTAGAAAATAAATCAATGAGTTTTTGAATAGATCTTGGATACACCCCGTTAGAAGTCTGTCTTTATACGATTTAACATCGCTTTCAGACAGATCTACATTTTTCCCACTTAACCCCGTTAGTATAGTGCGAAAAATTTTTTATTAAAAAATTTTTGCCAAAGACTTCTAACGGGGTACATTTATTCTTCCGCATATCCTTTTTCTAAGTTGCGGAAGCTTACTATTCTTTCATCAAAATATAATTCAATGCTTCCTACCGGGCCATTTCGGTGTTTGGCAATAATTATGTCAGCAATATTTTTTCTTGGAGTTTCCGGTCGATATCTGTCTTCGCGATAGATGAAAAGCACCACATCGGCATCCTGCTCCAAACTGCCGCTTTCACGAAGATCGGCCAATCTCGGCCTTTGGGGAGACCTCTGCTCTACTGCTCTCGACAGCTGAGAAATGGCTAAGACCGGGATATTAAGCTCTCTGGCTAAACCTTTGAGAGACCTGGAAATTTCGGTTACCTGCTTAACTATTTGGTCGCCGGGATTTCTCGGCTCCATCAATTGCAAATAATCAACTATAATCAGCCCTAATCCTTTATCTGCCTGCAGCCGCCTTGACATTGCCCTCATTTGTAAAATATTTGAGGAAGCGGCATCGTCAATATAAATTGGGGCCTCAGAAAGTATTCCCATTGCCTGCTGAATTTTGACAAAATCATTATCATCGCCCTCGCCAGAAAGTCTTCCCGTTCTCAGTCTCCATAAATCCACATTAGCTAAACTGGCAATTAATCTATCCACCACTTGGTCTTTTGACATTTCTAAAGAAAATATTCCCACTGGCACTTTTTGGGAAATAGCAATGTTAGTAGCAATATTTGCGGCTAAGGCACTTTTCCCGAGACCTGGTCGAGAAGCTAAAATTATTAAATCAGATTTTTGAAGACCAGCCAAGATATTATCTAAGGCAGTAAAACCAGTAGGTAGCCCCCGAAGGCCTGCCTCATGTCTGGATAACCTCTCAATTCTTTCAAAGGCATCTTCCAGGGTTTCCTTAACCAGTATGAAATTTTGGTTTAATGATTTTTGAGCGATACTAAAAATTTTTTTCTCAGCCTGGTCCAAAAGCAAATCAGTATCTTCGACCTCGTTGTAACCCAAAAGCCCAATTTCATAAGAGGCGCCAATTAAATCCCTCAAAATCCTCTTTCTTTGGACAATCTTAGCGTAATTTAAGACATGGCTGGCAGTGGGGACAGAGTTTACCAGCTCAGCTAAATAGCTATTTCCTCCAATTTCTTCAAGTTGCCCCTTTTCTCGAAGACGGTTGACAAGGGACAAAAAATCAATCGGTTCTCCCTTTTCAAATAGGTCCGAGGCGGCCTGGTAGATTTCCTGATGCGAACCGCGGTAAAAATCCCGAGGTCCCAAAAAATCAACCACTTTGACAATGGCATCTTTATCGAGCATCAGGCAACCCAACAAAGATTGCTCAGCTTCAATGCTCTGAGGAGGCAATTTCTCAGGTAATCCAATGTTTGGAGAGTTGTTGGCCATCAAGTATAATATAACAAAGGAAAATCAAAATGTCAAAATCCAAATGCCAAATCAATATCAAAATCCAAAACATTTTTGACATTTGAGCTTTGGATTTTATTTGACATTTGAGCTTTGACATTTAACATCTTATTTATGAGGGTTGGTTTAATTTCTTTTCATTCTTTTTTCCAGCCGGGGGGAGTAAAAAGGCATGTTTTAGGGCTTCATAAAGAATTCAAAAGGCGGGGGATTTATTCAAAAATCATTGCTCCCCGGCGAAAATGGACCGAAGATTATGGTAAAGACGTTATTTTGTTAGGCACTTCTTTTCCTTTGAGTTTTAGCGGAAGTCAATCCGATTTTGATATCAATTTTAACCCTTTAGCCATAGAAAAAGTTTTTAAAAAAGAAAGGTTCGATATCTTACATTTTCACAACTTTGGTTTCCCTTCAACCTATCAAATCTTAGAAAAATCTGAGTCCCTAAATATTTTGACTTTTCATGCCAACATCGAGGGTAGTAAATTTCTGAAAAGATTTCCGATTTTTCTTTATCTCCTTAATAAAATAGTCCAATGGAAGATTGATGGGATAATTGGTGTGGCTTCCTTAAATCTTAAAGTTTTCAAAGATTTTAAGGGACCGAAATTGGTTGTTCCGAACGGGATAGATTTGGAAGAATTTAATCCTCGGGTCCCAAAATTAAAGAAATTCTGCGATGGTAAGATTAATATTTTATTTGTTGGACGGATTGAAGAAAGAAAAGGACTAATTTATTTACTTAAAGCTTTTAAGATTCTAACTCGGAAGTTTTCTAACTTGCGGCTGATAATAGTGGGGGAGGGTGAACTCAAAGAATATTGCCAAAATTATGTAAAAGAAAACAACTTAAAGGAAGTCTGCTTTGAAGGACAGATTACAGGTCCGAAACTCCCGTCTTATTATCGAACTTGTGATATTTATTGTAGTCCGGCGATTTATGGAGAGAGTTTTGGAATAGTTTTGATTGAGGCGATGGCTTCAAACGTTCCGGTTGTTGCCTTTGCCAATGAAGGTTATAAAAGAGTATTGGAAAAAGGCAAAGGAAAAAGGTTTTTAGTTGGGCCAAAAGATTACAAAACCTTAGCCAAAAAATTGGAGATTTTGATTAAAAACCCAAAATTAAGAAAAGAAATGGGAGAATGGGGACTGAAAGAAGCTCAAAATCACTCTTGGAGTAAAATCGCTAACAGAGTTTTGGACTTTTATGAATTATGCCGGAAGGAAAAACAAAAACGGAAAGAACAAAAATTTACTTTGGATAAATTTCTCAAGAAAATATACGACAAAAATATCTTATCTTGGTTGAAGAAACCAATCTAAGCTCTCTTAATTTTTGGGCCCGTTTTGGTGTCTTCTATCCAATAGCCCATTTGTTTAATTTTAAGTCTGACTTCGTCGGATTTTTGCCAGTTTCCTTCTTTTCGGTATTTTTCTCTGGCTTCGGCCAGTTTTTTTATTTGTTCAGGGATTTTTTCTTTTTTAACTTCAGCTAATTTTAACCCGAAAACTTTATCAAAATTTAATAATAGCTGATATTTTTCTTGATTCGAGACATTCCGATCTTTGAGTAAATCCCACATTAAAGCCAAAGCTCTGGGAATATTTAAGTCATCACTAAGATAATCAATAAATTTCTTTTGATAGTTCTTCGTCCTTAATTTTAAACTTTTAACATTTCCTTTTAATGCCTTCAATTCTCTTATCTTTTCATAAAGATTATCTAAAGCATTTTGAGCAGCCCCTAATCCTTTCCAGGTAAAGTTTAGTCCCTGTCTGTAATGGGAAGTTAAAACTAGATACCTGAAGGCTAAAGGATTAAATCCTTTTTGAATAAAATCTGTTACCAAAATGATGTTCCCTAAACTTTTACTCACTTTGGTTTTTTCGATTAAGAGCCATTCATTGTGAAGCCAATAATTGGCCGTTTGTTTACCAAAAGCACCATAAGCCTGGGCGATTTCATTTGTATGGTGGACCGGAATGTGTTCTTTGCCGCCGGTATGAATATCGAACTGATTACCTAAATATTTTGTTGACATAGCAGTGCATTCGACATGCCAACCGGGGAAGCCTTTCCCCCAGGGACTATCCCACTGCATAATGTGGCTGGGTTGGTTGGTAACCCATAATAAGAAATCCCAAGGTTGTTTTTTTTCTACGTCAACTTCGACTCGAGAGCCGGCGTATTGTTTTTTAAGATTTAACCTAGCAAATTTTGAATAACCAGAGAATTTTGAGGTATCAAAAACAAGCCCGGTTTTGGTCCGATAAGTAAATCCGTTTGCCTCAATTTTTTTAATGAAACCAATCTGTTCTCTAATGTGTTCAGTTGCCCGACACAGAACGTCCGGTTCTTGAATATTTAGAAGATTCATACTCTCTAAAAACTGTTTAATGTATTTTCCAGCAATCTCCCAAACCGAAAGTCCCTCTCGCCGAGCTCCTTTCTCCATTTTGTCTTCGCCGGCGTCTTGGTCAGAAGTCATATGCCCAACGTCGGTAATATTCATTACCCATTTCACCTTATATTTAAGATATTTTAAAAAGCGGACCAAAGCATCCCACTGAACATAAGCGTACATATTTCCGATATGTTGATCCCAATAAACAGTCGGACCACAAGAATAAATTCCAATCCTCTTATCTTTTAATGGCCGAAAAATCTCTTTTTTCCGCGATAGAGTATTGTAGAGTTTTAGCATATTAATTTAGTTTAACAAATTAATTAAAGCTCGAAAAGTTTGGTGCTTAAATATTTTTCTCCACGATCAGGAAAAATAACCACGATATTGCCGGAAGACATTTTCTTTGCTTTCTGAATCGCCGCATACATTGCCGCCCCAGAACTTATTCCAACGAAAATGCCCTCCTTTTTTATTATTTCCGTGGTCGTTGAAAAGGCATCTCTGTCTTCAACTATTACTCTTCGGCTAATTTCTTCAAGAATAAGAATCGGGGGAAGATATCCTTCTGTTGACTTCAATCCTTCGATCTTCGTTTCCAATCTCGGCTCCACCCCGATAATCTCTATATCAAAATACCTTTCTTTTAGGCGTTTTCCTACACCCATAATTGTTCCACCCGTACCGATGCCGGCGACAAAAACATTAATTTTTTCCTCTTTCATTTGTTCTAAAATTTCTTTTCCGGTTGTATTATAATGAGCCATAACGTTTGCCTCGTTTTCATACTGATTAAGCAGAACTAAATTTTTGTCTTTTTCAACTAATCCTTTAACAAGCCTAATAGCTCCATCTCGCCATTCCTCCTTTTTTACTAAAATCAATTCTGCCCCAAAAGCTTTAATTATCTTTCTTCTTTCGATACTCATTGTTTCTGGCATAACAACCTTTATATTGTATCCTTTTTTAGCGGCAATCATTGCTAAGCTGATTCCCGTGTTGCCACTAGTTGGTTCAATAATTGTTTTACCTTTGAATAAGATACCCATTCTTTCCGCTTTTTCTATCATTGCTAAAGCAATGCGGTCTTTAACAGAACCCGTAGGATTAAATCCTTCAAGCTTGGCAAAAATATTAACTCTTGGGTTAGGATTAAGTTTTTCAATCTTTATCAAGGGGGTATTACCAATTGTATCTAAAATGTTTTTCATGATAAAAAAACCTCTTTTTGGAAGAGGTTAGTTTTTTTAGAAATCAGTTATTAGAAACTTAGAAATTAAGAAAAACTAACCCCTTCCTTAAAGAGGCGCAACAATCACAACAAGTGAGCTTTGGATTAGTTTGGCTTTTCATAATCTATTTTCAGAATAGCAAGACTTATATTAGCTGTCAAGCTCGGCGAGCTCAGTGTTTGATTTTTTGAAAATTTGTGGTAAAATTACTCAAAATGAAAAAAATAGACATTATCTTAGCTGTAATTTCTGGTTTAGGGCTCGGATTGCTTCTCTCTTGGCTACTGAAAGGGTTCGGGATAGAAATGAGATTTTTGAATTGGCTTTTGCCGGTTTTACTTCCAATTTTAGCCGTCTTCGCTATCTGGCTCTGCTATTTAATCGGCAAAAAGTATTTGTTCGTTTTCCAGTTAGGAAAGTTCTTATTGATAGGAATATTTTTTGCCCTGATTGATTTGGGGGTCTTGGATGTTTTGATAAAGATTTTCGGAATTACCGAGGGTATTATTTATTCAATTTTCGTGGCGACATCTTTTGTTATCGTCACTTCTATTAAATACGTCGGTGATAAATTCTGGGCATTTGAGAAAATGGAAAGGGAAGCAATGGGAACGGAATTTGGAAAGTTTTTTATCATTACCTTAATAAGTGGCGGAATCCAGACCGGGATTGCTTCTTTACTCGTAAACACCCTTGGTCCTCAATTTGGCGCCTCTTCTTTAATTTGGGCAAATGTCGGAAAAATTGCCGGTATTGCCGTTGCCTCTGTCTGGAATTTCCTCGGTTACAAATTTATTGTATTTAAAAAGTGAGGCGAAGAGGAATTCGTCCTCTTCTTCACCTTCGCTTTTATAAATAATTTATAAATAAAAGCTTGGTAAATGAGTAATTTAGTTCTATATCGAAAATACAGGCCGCAGACTTTTGCTGAAATTATTGGTCAGGAACACGTGGTTCAGACCTTGACTAATGCCATTTCTTCCGGGATGATTTCCCATGCCTATCTCTTTTCCGGCCCGAGGGGGTCTGGAAAAACTACCCTGGCCCGACTTTTAGCTAAAGCTGTCAATTGCCAGAACCGAAAAAAAGGAGAAGCAGAACCCTGTAATCAATGCCCGTCCTGCACTGAAATAATGGCGGGTCGGTCACTGGATTTACTCGAAATTGATGCTGCT
>Ga0315294_10000733_pt1 | contig 35554 bp, 51 predicted proteins | sample YL17G13_40_MG_FD_203626 | JGI IMG/M metagenome (GOLD analysis project Ga0315294, IMG submission 203626) | Sediment microbial communities from Yellowstone Lake, YNP, Wyoming, USA - YL17G13_40 | ecosystem: Environmental > Aquatic > Freshwater > Lake > Sediment | place: USA: Wyoming | collected...
CCGCTAAAAGGTGAGTACCACTTCGGAAGATGAAAGCCGATCTTTTTTGCTCGTCTGTCACTAAGCACATCATCGAGGGATATCGTCTCGTCGATCCTCGCCCGGACATTCTTCATAATCTGATCGCATGGATCCGGACCCAACCTTGCTCTCCACTCTCCTTTCGTGAGCATCCGGATCTTATCCATGTTCGATATTTTGCCCTGGCAGGCTTCACATTCATACCATGCGATCTCCTCAATTACGATCGGATCATGATCATCACCGAACCGGACATTTTCCCAATAGAGAATCTGCGGCACGCTGCAATGAGGGCAGGGGATCCAGTATTCAAAAATATATTGGCAATTTTTAAGTGCCTGCCAGATATTACCTTCCGGCGCAGTGGGTGATGAAGCGAGGATCTCCTTCCGATTTGAAAACGTTGTTGTGGTTTGCTCGATCCCCTTGATCGGATCGATCGCATGCTGACCCACTGCCTTTTTTATTTCATCCGCTTCGTCCACGATTAAATACCGGTTCGACCTCGTCGTGGTTTGGCTCTCCGAACCCGCCCAGGCCATCGCCAGGACCATCGTCACAAAATTCATCCGGAGTTTTGTATAGTCATCCGGATTGTCCGGCATTCGTCTCCGGATCTCTTCACAGGCCTGGAAAACCGGATCCAGTTTTGTTTCAAAATATTCTTTAGCTTTATCCCGGGTCGGCAAGAGAAATGTTGCAGGGCCCGGATCCTGAGCAATCGTATAACAAACATACGGACATAACACTCCCATCGTTTTCCCGAGCTGTCTTCCCCAGACTAAAATGACCGTTTCGACAAAAATATTTTCCAGCGCCTGGAGCGGCCCCTTGGTATAAGGTGTCCGGGAAATTCGGAGCAGCCCGGGCTCCGCAGCCATCTTTTCCGAAAGCCGGACATTTTTTTCAATCCATTCGGGAATAGAAATATCATCCGGCGGCTTCCATACCGCTTTGATTTCATCCGGAACCTCTGTGCTTACGATCCTGTTTAGTTGCATTTAACGGTCTCGCCAGCTCCAATAAAATTGCTCTAACTTCTCCCCGCAATTCAATTTCAATATCTTTCTCGTCTTTCTTCAGCGCGAGAATCGGGGCTACTCTTCGGGCCAATCCCTGAAGCGATTGTTTTGTCTGTGCCACAAGGGCAGCCAACCAGACAATCGCCTGATCCTTCGGAATGAGCGAACCGCTGAGTTGTTCCGCTTTGAATTCATCCTGAATGCGTTTCGCTCGTTCTCGAAGAAGTTTTTCTTTGTTGATATCACCATGCTCATCCCTGGGGCTCCAGATATTTTTTCTAATCCAATCGAGACAATGTTTTAGCGGATAGGATTTCTTTTTCTTATTATAAGGGAGTCCTTTCTCTCTCCAATGTCGAAGTGTTTCCCGACTGATTGCAAATAACCAAACCATTTGTTTTGAACTGACTTGAATTTCATTCACACTTCCCAACCTGCAATGGTCAACCTGAAAAAAGTTTGGCTCGCATGTGACGATTGCGGGCTTGCGCGTCTCATCGGTCAAGGCTCCTGGAAGGACCCATCATTTAAACTTCACCTTTGATCGTTTCTCTAATTGATCCCAAAAGATCCACTTAAAATAGGCCAGGACGTCCGAGGATGCAATATCCCATAGGGCGCCCTTCACTAATGCCGGGATAGATGGACCACGATTCACTTTCCAACTGAGTGGATATTGTTCTGCTGTTTTACGAATCATCACACCCGTCCAGCCTTTCCTCGAGGTCCTGATAAATGCGTGAGGGATTCGCATGGCATCCCGTTTCTTGACGAATGCCGTTACGCCTTTGGCATCTTGAACCGCATGGAAATGATGATAAAGGGAAAGGATCTTTCCTTTTACTCTGAAGATGATTTCATTGGATGTCTGGGTTGTTCGGATGATTTCTATGGCTTCTTTTGCTTTTGAATTTTCAATGTTATAATTGCTCGTAACCAGATCGACAATCTGCTTTTTGCCAAATGTCGCCGATTGATCAAGGGCCGATCTCATTGCCTTTCGAATCAGGTCGCCACTAAAGGTTTGTCTGAGATCCTCAAGACCTTCTAATTTTAAATCCATCTTGAAAAGTTGAGCCATAAGAAATTAACCTCCTTTCCGAGGCGGCCAGTTACCCATCGCTCGCCCAATAACTCAGTTCATCATCGGCAGCTTCTTCTGGACTATCTTCAAGGCGAATTTCAAAAGCAGCACTTCCCAGGGGAGTTGAATCATCGCTCATCGCTTTTGTTTGTTCTTCTGCTTCTTCTTCAGATAATCCCCTTTCAATCATCCTCTCCTTGTATCGTTTTAACCATTCTTCCTTTTCCATCTCTCTTCCCCTTTATATTCCTTCTGTAATACTCGGCATTTTCATTCGCTCTGGATGCTCATTCTTGAACTTCACAAATTTACCAGTCGTTTCTCCCAATCTGAAATAGTGGTGGTCGTTGCATCCAGCCTTTTTTGAAATTTCAAAATATTCAATCAGGAGTGGAATGGCCAGAACGTCCCTTCCCCTTAACAGAAAAAGAGGTTCATCACCTGGGACGATTTCATCGTTTGATTTTTTATAAATCTGACCATCCGTAGTCACTGCAAATTTGCTATCTATATCCCGCGCCTTTTTCATGTTCATTTCCTCCCCTTATCGGTGATTATCATATGTTTTCCTTTAAGGGGGGTCGGGCAAGATTCGAACCTGCTTCCTACTTGGATTAAAGCTGATTGATGGGTTACCTTTCTGCTTTGATCCTTTTGGTCCGTGCTTATTACCCCTGAAGACTTACCAGATTGCGTTTTCGCCAGAACGCCACCAACCCGCCTATATTTCGTCATCGCTTTCTTTTCGTTCTGTTTTCTTTGATTACTATTTTGCCCTCGTATCCCCATATCTTTGTAATCCGAACATCCCAGATGAATGAATCATTGTCGTAAAGGGCATCTCCCAGGGCCTTCAAAAGATTATCGAGATCGGGTTTGTCTTCATGTTTAGATCCATCCATCTCCAATTTTTTCTTTTTGGACCAACTTTGGGGCATCGGTAAAATAAAAACAACATGCGCTCCGGAACACGGCAATATAACTTTCTTGAGATGGTATTGATCACGGCATTGATCACGAAAATTCCAATATTTCCGAACGCAATTCCGGGGAGGGCTAAGCCATTTATCTCTCCTCGTCATCCGGGGTTTAGCAATTGGTATAATATGATATTCCATGGTATCATTTTCTTAATAAGTCGTATTTTTTTACTTCCGGATGTAAAGGAATATAGATTTTTCTCCTCTTTAAGGCGTCGTCTTCTCGCCAATAATCGAAGTCAACGATCAACATCCATTGGGTATTGCCGTGCTTTTTCCCGTCAGATTCACGGATTTCAATTTTTTCCACTGGTGGGATCCCGGGTCCCTGGAATCTCAGATGATCTTCCGCTAATGCCATTTCGGCCCAACTCATGTTATGATTTCTAATATTAACCAATTTTATCATGTAACCCGCAATCTCTCTTTTCCATTCCGGATTCTTCTTATAGAGCCCCCTCAGTGCATATTGACGTTCCTCATCGTCTAATCCATAGATGAGGCATTTAAACTCGATATAGGATTCGGGTGGCTCAGGAATTCTTGTCAGGGGTTCCGTTTCTATTTTTTCGGCGCTGTTCGATTTCCCATAAGCGCCCGGCAACAACGTCTGTTGGGGGTTTTCCATCTTGCACCTCCATTGGTTTTTCGGCTCGATTAAGCCAATTTACAATTCTTCCCCTGGTTTTTTTCTTTCCCTTTGCTCGGGGAGTCAGAAGCCATGCATCAAGCTTCCCCATCTCGGTATTGATGTCTATTCCCTTATAGGCCGGATTCTTTTTTAGGGCCTGAATAAATTCTTCATCCGTGAGAGTAGGGGATTTTGAATTTATCGAAATCCTCTTCTCTTCAAGAGTCTCCATAGAATTCTGAGTTCTTAATACACTACCCCCTCCCCCTCCCCCTCCCCCTCCCCCTCCTGGAGGGTATATGGGAGGTATAGATACGGTATCGATAGGGTCTATAGGGGGTCTATAGAGGGTCTCTTTTTCTTTAGGATCAAAGATCTCCGGATATTCATCTATAAATTCCTGAAAGAATGGATGATAATGAAGCTTTAAGACTGCTTTTCTTATTCCTTTTTTGCATTGTTCGGAAATAATACCGGTTCTTAGAAATTGCCGGCGCACATGTTTAACGACCCAGCATACCGAACTGACCGGATCATATTTCACCTTGCGGGAGGCTTCCTCTAACAAGGCTTTTATCTGTTTTAATGAAAGGCGGGTATCGTTGCTTATTGTTTCCATCGTAATGACGTAAAGGCCGGCGATATTTTTATGAGGATTAGTCCAGAGATACATAAACAAATATCTCGCCAATGGCCCTAAACTTTGAAAAAAGGGGTCATCCCAACATTCGGTATCGAAATCGACGATTGCCATTTAAGCGAATTTTTCCTCGATTATATTGATGATTTCTATGGCCATACCTTTCCGGAGAGCCGCCAGGATCGCCCCTGGAGACGCTGTGGTAAGGGGTGATTGAGCTACTCGAGCCCGGATCTTACGACGGGCCGGTAGAATCATATGCTTCCTTTGTTTTTTAAGTTTTTGTGGAGGGTGATCCGGGGGAAGAGATAATTCATTTTTCTTCTTCTTGCGATAATCGTCAAAATATTTCTTTCTACACGATTTACACTGGCCTTCGAATCCATCTTTGTTGGCGGAGCTTTTTCTGAAATAATCCTCCGTCTCAGGAAATTCTCCGCCGCATTTTATACAGGTCTTTTTTCCTTTTTCCATGACTCTCCTCCCGCAGCTCATACATTTCATCTCGGCCGGGGACGCGTAGTTCCCTGGATCATGAACGATCGAGCCGCCACAATGGGTGCATTTAGGCATTTCATTCCCGCTTCCAATAAAAAGGCGTCACCGGCGAGGTCCTTCTCCAAGAAGGGTTGGAGAAAGATAACCACCGGCAACCCAAATTAACGAACGCTTCTATACACGACTTTACGGCACTTAACACTAATCTCCTTCCTTTCCGTTTTTAGAAGGCGTAAAGTTTAAACCAACGGGGAAAACACTAAAGTGTTTAAGATGAAATTCATAGGTATCGAGACCAAGAGTGGTGAGCCAATCGATAACTTCGGATTCCGAGATATCACCAAATTGTTGGGCCAATACCTGAACCCTTTTTTTGGTGGAAAGTCTAAGTCTTATATAGGTAGGATCACCCTTTTTATCCACTTGTCCTCCTTAAAAATTTCATGGACATCGAACCGGCTTTTTGATACCTTTTTGAAAAAGAGGCCAGGGACCGGCTGCCCTTCAAACATCCAGATCCCCGCGCCTCTTCGAGAGGCCCTGTGCCCCTCTATTTTTATCGAAGGAGAACTAAATATGTTATTGGAAATATTTACTTTTCTCATTCTTATTTTCATAGTGATTTTTTTCTTTGTGTTTATCTCCATTAGAGATGACATCAGAATGATTTTGAAAATATTAAAACAAATCTCCGAAAAATAATTACCATTGAATCCTCTGTCTTCTTCTCGAGGGGTCGGATTTACTTCCTGGGCTCCTCTATTTTTTGAAAAAAGGGGAAATATGAAATCAATCGCCTTAGTTCTTATTATTATTCTGGTTTATTTTGTTCCTTCCTTCTTTGCCATAGGCAAACGGAATATTGCCTCGATATTTATTCTTAATCTGTTCTTAGGATGGACACTTGTTGGATGGGTCATCGCTCTTATTTGGGCATTCATGAAAGATCCAGAAAAAAGCTAAAAATGTTAGTCAATAGCGACAAAATACGTCACTCGTTTGACATAGTGTCGTTTGTTTAATTGTTTGATTTGACATGAAAAAATACCGATTTATCAGCATTAGGCTTGGCATGATTTATGTTTATCAATATTCTCAGGAAAAAGAATTTCTTCCGGGACCTCAAAATAACGAGCGATTCGATTTCTGTATTTCCATCCCTTCAGGCGGCCCGAAAAAATATCGCAAACACGCTGAGGACTCATGTTCAACTGCCTTGCCATTTCAGCTTGCGTCATGTTCTTTTTGTTTAGCATTTTCCTCATATCGATCTGTTTCATGGTTAAAAGCCATACCATAAGCTGGTATATCATGTCAAGTGAAAAATTCAGATTAACCGAAGAACAAAGAGAAGGAATAACGGACCGGATCCGGAAAATCATCCGCAGACGCGGCTATAAAAGCCTAAGGGAATTCGCCCTGGAATGGAGTCTTCCTGAGAATACTTTTCATAATTGGGCCAAAAAAGGGCATATAAACCTTAGCTTTTTGATAAATTTCAGCGAAACATTCGATGTAGATCTCCGATGGCTCATCAAGGGTCCTCCCTATCCCGAAGAAGAAAAGCCTAAAAAATCCCACTAATTACATCTGCCTCTAAAATTCTTTCAAAAGATTCACTTTTTTTCTTGACAGCCATACCAGAATTTGGTATATAGTTTGCAACCCTCAAACCAACAAGGGGCGGAATCTAAAATGGTAAACCAATCAAAGATTAAAGTCCCTGGTATTTGGGTTGCGGTTTATGAAGCCCTAAGGGGTCTCAAAAGATTAGAGATGAAATGGGCAACTGACCGATAAAGGGAAAAATAATCAGAGGTAAAAACCATGCAGGAATACCAAGCGGTACTAATTATTTTTGTCCTTTTTATATTCTTTAAAGAGATTGCAGCGGCAGGTTCAATTTAAGGATGAGTTGAATGATTCATCTTATCAAAACATATTTTTCTATTCGCAATCGTCTTCGGGTCGTGGGTCTTAAATTCCAAATCACCTGGTATAAACTCAGAGACAGGTTTGCAGGTTGATAAAACCAGTTACCTACATCGAAAAAGGTCTTGAATCAATGGCAATCGAGCATATCGTCATTCTGATTGTCCTTGGTCTTTTATTCATCGTGGCTGTCGCTTATATAGTTTCCGTCATTAAGATTTTCTTTAAGGATTGATGGAATTCCTGAAAGGGGAAAAATCATGATTTATAAAGTCTATTTTAAAAATTATCTGCATGGTTCGGTCTCCCTCATCGGCGTACTCCCGGAAAAGCGGAAAACCCTGAGGGGTTTGACTCTCATCGCTTCCGGCCTGAAGTGGGCAAAATCGATGTTTGGAGGCCTGGTAAAAGACGCGTATGCATTGTTCATTATTCCATCTGATGAAAACAAAGGAGGGCATCATGGTTGAACTGCGGATGCTTAACGGCGGGCCGAACTTCACCGTCATAGAAACATTCAGTGGCCAGGGGATCCTGATCGCGCCCGGTATTCGCCGGGAATTTGGGAGCCTGGAAGAATTGAAAACTCAGATCACAGAGCTCGGGATTCAGATCAACGTAACCCACATACACGGATTCTCGGTTTTACGAAGGAGGGAAAACGAAAACAGGAGTCATCCTACATGAAACGCATATTGAAATACTAAGGAGATGCCATGACGATAATTGATGTCAAACTAATGAAGATGCACGAATCTCTGGAGAGAATGTGGAATATCTTTTTTGCCCGATGCAAAGACAGTTCGGCAGTTACTGATTATCTTCGTGAGAAAGAGACCTGTCATAATCTGATGGCCGACATCTCCAAGGAGGTAAATGAGCCTGATCTCAAGAGAATGGTGCCCTAAGAAAAAAAGATTTAAGAAGAACCATTCCCATAGAAAAAAGCAAAAAACCGATACTCCAAAGGCTCTTCTGCTTTTTAAAAAGATTTTCAGACCACAGGCAAGGGGATGATCCGGATAAAACTTATTTTTTTGAAATTATTGATTTTAACATTTCATCTCATGTGGCGGGTACCGAGGGCCAACCTCATAGATGATGAGCACCTCCTTCCTCATCCCCCTGGTCCGCTCCGCGGAAACGGGGCACCCACCACTTATTACCGGAAAACGTTATGATCCAAATCTGTTACAGCCAGTTTCATCAAGGGGACCGGAAGTATGGGGAGAAGGAGCCGCTCTCGGATAGATCGGAGACGCATGGGGTCTGCTCCGAGTGCTGGCCCATGGAGTTAAAATATATCCGGCAAGAATACAAAAAATATAAGGAGAATCATGGAGGGGAGCGATGTTCCGGAAAGACGTGATGCGGTACAAGCGGATGGACCTTCATAAAGGAATCGATCGGATGTGGAATCTTTTCTGTTCAAAATCCAGGGAGAGCGATGTAGTGAGGAGTTTCATTCTCGAAAAAGAGGCCTGCCACAATCTTATCGGGGAGATTTCGCGGGTTAATCGAAAATCCATGATCGATATTATTTTTCTCATCATGGTTATCCTCGCCGTGATCGCCGCCTTTCTTTCCATTGGGGTGGTGATCTTCGCTCCGGAATGGCTCAAAAGCTAAAAAATGATCCTTTGTCCGATCTGTTTGGCCAAATTCAATAAAGAAAAACATGAAGTCTCGGGCGGGATCAAATGTCTTTCCTGCAAGCAGGAGATAGATAATATGACCGTAATTCAATGCATTCCCTTCGCTGATTGCATTATCCTCATCCGGGTCGTGGGGATCAATAAGGATCCTATTTCGATTCTTGCAATGTTGCGGGACGCGATCGGGAAACTCTAAAACCGAAAGGAGAAAGAAAATGCTAAGACCAGGATTTACAGTAGAAGACGTTATTGGTAGAAATTTTGACGCCAACCATCTAAAGATCTCTTGGGATCATGATCATCACGGTTGGATAGTTTCTTTTATCTGTTCAGGTACTTTGGAACGGATCCCAACTGATGGTATCAAAGAAATCCGTTTCTCAAAAGAAGGCCGCTCATATTGTAATGAGTGTGATAATCTGATTCCGCAAAGAGGATGGGGACGATGAAGATATATTCTGCGGAAGAATTAAATTACTGGCAGACAAGCAGATCCTCTCCGGATAGTTGGATTGATAAAGCGAAAAGGCAAATTCAATCACTTGGTGGAAAAGTCGAAGCGGAAGGATTTGGCCAGGACAGTGAAGGGAAGGCAGCCTTCATGATTGGGTTTTCCCTCAATGGGGATGGATTCAAAATTATCTGGCCGGTGATGAAAAGTAAAACCGGAAACGAAAGGGCGGCACGGATTCAAGCGGCCACCTCTCTTTATCATTATATCAAGGGAATTTGTCTATATGCTGCGGTTGTTGGACCTAAGCCGGCCTTTTTCGGTCATTTGATGCTCCCCGATGGCAAAATAGCTTCTCAATTAGCATCGGATAAATTAGCCGAAATGATACCGAGAATTGTAATGATTGAAAATAAAGGGAGATAAAAGGATGACTCTCAAAGATCTCATTACTCCGAAGGAGCTGGCGGAAAAACTTGGAATCACGGAGCAGATCATTTCTCAGTGGAGAAAAGAAGGAATGCCATCCGTCAAGGTCGGGAAATCGGTCTTCATTATCCAGGCGAGTTTCCTCCGATGGATCGAAAAACTTGAAAAAGACCAAAACCCTCAGGATGCGCCAGGAGACGAGATTTAGGTTTCCCCCATGCTCTTGTATAGACCCCAAAAATTTGACATGATTTCATCCCGTTTCAACCCATTTTCACCCCGTTTCATCACGTTTGGGCATGGTTTCAAAGTGCATTTTTATTATCCCTACCCCGGAATCGCCCTTTTCCGGTCCGGCAACCAAAGAATAGGAGATTCCCATGAAAATTTCATACGAGGCAATCCCGATTGAGAAGATCCACGTCTCCCCATTCAACCCGCGGCATCATGTGAACGAAAAGGCATTCCGGGAACTGGTTGAGAGTATCCGGAAAGTCGGGGTCCTCACCCCGCTGCTCGTCCGGCCGAACACGTCGGCACGGGATGGTTATGAGATTGCCGCCGGCCACCGGCGTTATAACGCTGCCAAAGAGATCGGCCTATCTTCAATCCCTGCCATCATCCGCGAGATGAATGATATCGAATTCCTCGAGATCATCACGATCGAGAATCTGCAGCGGGAGGACGTCCATCCCCTCGATGAGGCCCAGGGATACCGGACCTTGATGGAAAAGGCCGGTTATGACGTTCCTGTGATTGCGGCAAAGGTCGGGAAAAGCGAGTCCTATGTCTACCAACGGCTCAAGCTTGTCGAACTCATCCCGGAAGCCCAAAAGGCTTTTGTGGATGAGAAGATCACGGCCGGCCATGCGATCCTCATCGCGCGGCTCCAGCCCAACGATCAGAAGAAAGTATTGGAAGATGGACTCCAAGACGATTTTGGAGGAAAAGAGATTGTAAGTGTCCGCGAGCTCGCCGATTATATTGAACAGCAAATCCATCTTGATTTGAACTCGGCTTCTTTCTCGAAAAAGGATCCCGATCTTTTACCGGGCGCAGGGCCCTGTACAATCTGTACGAAGCGGACCGGATTCGTGCCGGCACTCTTTCCGGATATTAAGAAGAAGGATACGTGCACGGATCCGGAATGTTTCCACGCCAAAGTCCAGGCCTTCATCGATAACTGGCTGAAAACCAAGTCGCAGGATACCGACGTTCCTCCACTGAAGCTCGATACCAATTATGATTATCGCAAAAAAAAGATACCGGAGGATCCCCAGGCTCCGATCCCGGTCAACTTCTACAGTGAGATTACCGATAAGCGAAAAGGGAGCTGCGAACACGCCAGGGAGGGCATCGTCGTCGAAGGTCACTCCAAGGGAAAAGTCCTCATTGTCTGTGTCGACCCGACCTGTAAAACCCATCACGGGCGGTTCTCCTCAACCGGATCCGATCCGGAGATGGCAGCATATCACCAACGGGAAAAAGCGGAACAGGAGAAAAGAAAAACGGAGGAGATGGTGCGCCTCCGGATCCTGGACGCTATCGTAGCAAAGGTCCCGAAGGAACTTTCGAAGGATGATTACATTTTCCTGGCCGGCCAACTTTTTGCCCAACTCTGGGGCGACTACCGGGAACGAATCGTGACCCGCCACGGAATTCAACCCATCAAAGAGCAATACACCCGAAATTATCAAAAGTCGATGCAGAAATATATCGCTGGACTCGATAAACTCGCATTGCAACGGCTCCTCATGGAGATGAGTCTCATCCGCAATCTCCCAAAACCATACTCCGGCAGCCAGGATGGGGATGTCCTGATCGAGACGGCGAAACGATATGGTATCGACCCGAAAGGGATCGAGGCCGAGGTCCGGAAAAAAACTAAAGAGAAGAAAACCAAAAAAGTGCACACGTCTGCAAAAAAGGAGAAAGACCATGGGCATGGGTCCGGAGTCAAGAAAAAATCTTGAGGAGATGGAAAAGAACTCCCGCTTTCCCACGGGGATCCTTACCATTGAAAGAGGGAAGTGCAAAATCGGAGGCCTCAACCCCATGGCCTGTATGATTTGTTCTTATGGCCATATGCTGGAGTGCCATTATCCCCATACGTGCGAGGAAGCAGAATGCTCCCATTACTTGCGTGAGCGAGAGATCGATGAGTAAACGAATCTACTTTTTGACACCGGACGAGATCCGGATCATCCAGCAATATTACGATGGGACCTCACTCCAGACAAACAAGATCCTCCGTCTCATCGGGCCGAAATACCCGCGCTGGTATATCAAACGGAAGGCCAACGAGATGGGCCTCTCCAAATGCAAGAAAAATCCGGACTGGACCGAACGGGAAATTGAATTCCTCCACGACAAATATCCCCGCAAGGGATGGACCGCCCTCACCAAAGGACTCCAGGGGATCAACGGCGGCATCTTTCGAAGCCCCACGGCGATTCAATTGAAAGCCAAGCGAGAGCACATCAACAAGCGGAGCGACGGGTTCACAATGCGAATGCTTGAGGAGCTCCTGGGCAAGGACCATCACCGGATCCAAGCCTGGATCGAGAGGGGATGGCTGAGCTCGAGCCGAAAAGGGACTCGGCGGACCGAGGCCCAGGGGGGCGATATGCATCATTTCGAGGCGAAGGATCTTCGAGCTTTTGTCATCGCGCATCCGGATGAGATTGATCTAAGAAGGGTCGAACCGATCAGCTTCATCCAATTGATAGCGGGAATGTTATGAAGAAAATAGATTGGATCCTCTGTTCGCAAAGAGCCGAGGATTTGAAAAAGTATGCACCGGGATCCATTCTTTGGATTAATCACTGTCTTCGGTGTGGCAAGGAAGAGCCAGTCGCTCCAGGTCCGGTTGATCAAATTCTGAAAGAATCGAAACGGTTCATCGATTTGCATTCAAAAAGCAAGAAGTCATGAAATTCTTGACTCCCTCAACACGTCGTGATAAGGTCTTCGTCATTCCTGAGGAGGTGATGGCGGAGATGAGAGGAGGCGTCTACCGGCACCGGGACGGATTCCGGGTCTATTTCCGCGGCCAATGGTTCAACCACGATGAACATGGTCGGCCATTCAAGGCGGAATTCTACGCGTACTCCTTCCTCGAGCATCTCAACAGCCTCTATGATCCGGATCCGGCCAAGAACCGCTATGATCCGTCGCGATTCAAATCGAAGACGCCCTACCGGTTTGATGAGGCCTTCGAGCTTTACCTCTCCGCGAAGATGAACGATTCGGGATGGCATCAGTCGAAACGCTGGATCTGGAAAAAATATTTTATTCCCTATTTCGCCAATCAGGATTTCCGAACGATCGACACCGTGCAGCTCAGCGCCTTCCTCCACTGGCTCGAGGCAAAGAACCTTAAAGGTAAGACGATGCGAAATATTATAATGGTCCTTCACGGATTCCTCAATCACTTCCGCCAGGCCATCAATCTCTTCCCGGAGTTTCCAAAGATTCAGTATCAACAGCCGCGGATCCGCTGGTTCACGGATAAAGAGATTAACCAGGTCTTTGAGTTCATCCACCAAGAGGATCGGGGCTATTTTCTTTTCATTCGCTTCTATGGCGTAAGACCCGAAGAAGCGAGCGGCCTGCTCCGGAAGAATGTTAACTGGGAAACAGGGGAGATCTTGATCTCGACCGTCTACGTGGATGGGAAACTTAAACAGCGGACCAAGACGATGCGAGAGCGAGCTCTTCCGATTATCCCGGAAATGGAAGAATATTTGAGAATGAATCTGGCTGGTAAATTTCGGAATTTGACCGGTCCCGAGAGCGGTGCGAGTCTCGGACAGCCGGATTCTCTTTTTGTCTTCCATGTCAACGGCCGGCCATATAGCACCCATATCAGGGAAAATCGTTGGAATGAAGCACGTCACCAGGCGATGGAAAAATATGGGACCCGGTCGATGACCCTCCGGGATCTGCGCCATTCCGCAGCGACCCATTGGAGACGGTCCGGGATATCCCTCGACCTTATCGCTAAAATCCTGGGCCATTCAGATTCGCGCGTGACGGATCGATTCTATGCTGACGTCAGCACGCACGAATTGATTCCGATTGTGAGAGGAAAATCATAAAAGCCCTCAGCCTTTGGGAACCATGGGCGACATTGGTTGCCCTGGGGAAGAAACGATACGAGACCCGATCCTGGGAAACCTTTTACCGCGGACCGCTTTTGATCTGTGCGGCCAAAAAGAAATTGCCCTTCATCGAAATCGCCTCTTTGCTTCATTCCTTTCAATTGACAATCGATGATCTGTATTATGGCAGGGCCATTGCTATCGTGGATTTGGTCGCAATCTTTACAACTGACTACGTGCGGGACGCGATAGATCCTCTCGAGAAAAAGGTAGGAGATTTTAGCTCGGGTCGTTATGCCTGGAAGCTTGAAAACGTCCAGAGACTTGAAAAGCCGCCATGGGTTCGAGGAAAACAGGGATTGTTTGAGGTTCCAGAGACTTCAGATATTCATTGGCATTCAATTCTTGCACAACCCTTGCACACCCTCCCCGCTGACCCGCATCAATAGGGCATTGGGGAGAGGTTCGAATCCTTGCCTCCCGGCCAGTAATTTCAACAGGTTAATGCGGAAAAAGTCTTGCACAAGTCTTGCACAGAGAAGAAAGAAAAGATAACTTTTGGTCAATGTCAACAATGCTATCACGTTTTCAAAATTTCCGTGATTGGTTATTGGATAAAAGGAAAATGCCCAAAGTGTGATTGTAGGGAAATATTGGTGAGATATTTATTTGGATCACATTCCGACGACGAGGCCAAGAGTAAAGACGGCGATTAGAACGGTGCCGATCAGACCCCAGTTGGTCTTTGGTTTCGAGGTCTCGGCGAGTTTGATGGCACGATCAGCGACGGCTGTCATTGCCTCCGTTGCCCGGCGCTCTGCAGCAATCTCCCTCTCCTGAACCTTGATGATCCTTTCATTTAGATCGTTTTCTTTTCTCTCCAGATCGAGATCTTTCTGGACCAACCCAAGGGACTTCTTCAGCTCGGCGATTGTCTTATCTTTCTCCTGATCGATCTCCCTCAAAAGATCCCGCTCCTGAAAACAGCGGTCCACCTCCTGGAGGTCCCGGAGACCGATATCCAAAACGATGATTAACCCCTGATCCTCATCGATGACGGCGGATTGTGCTAAGCCCTCTTTTCCGCAGATCATCAATGAGACGATCAGGATCATCACCAACAGTAATGTTTTGCAACTGTCTTTCAAGCGCATTAACGTTTCCTTCCAATCGGGCGATCTCGGCGGCCGACTCGCTCGCCTGGCGCTGGATGATCAACTTCTCTTTTTTAAGAGCTTCCTTCTCTCCCGCAAGCTTCGATATCTCATCCTCACAATCCTTGATGTAAGCTTCTTTCTCCTCTATGATCTGCGTTCTATCCTCCCTCAACTGATTCAGGGCCATATCATAGAGCTTCCGGGAAGCGGCCCAACCGGAAAAGGATTGCCAGGAAAAGAGGATGGCGACCCCGAGGGCTGCCCATCCCCACCATGGGATTTTTTTTATCAAACTGAGAATCATGCTTTTTTACCGAGGTAATCGGCAGCCTCGCGGATTCCGAGGAGAGCCAAAAAGGCGAAGATCCCGAACGTATCGAAGGCGCCTTTCTTCATCACGATATCGTAATTAAGATATCCTATGAAGCAGGCACCCCAAAATTTAACCGAAGTCGTCTCGAGGATAATCTTTTTGGTACCCCGGCTCAGCACGTCCCGAAGGCTCATCTCTTTGAGTTGCATGGCTTTTCCCCCTACAACTTCTCTTTAATCTTTCCTTTGATCTTCTCGAGGACGTCGTCCCGCTTTCCCTTGAGGATATCATCGAGGTTAAAATATTTGGGATTGTTTTTCATGACGAAAAATTCAACGACAACCCCGCCCAGAAAACCGATCACCAGAGCGATCAATACCCATAACCACATTTCAATCACCTCCTTCAAACAATTTCGATCCAGACGCTTTCTCCCCTCAGCATGGCCGAGAGAATCTTCATTGATAGATTTTTCAATGCTGCTATTGATTCTTCGATGAAATCTTCTTTTTTAATCTGACCAATCAAAAGACATCCGTCAGTATTCTCCGCTGTATTGCCGGCATGGATCCGGACTCCGGTGAATCCGGGCACGTCGACCAGTAGGAACATCAGACATTTGAAGCGATCCGACCAATCCAAAATAATTCGGTACATTCCTCGAGGGATCGCCGTCCGGCCCGGGATCTTAATGCCTCCCTTCTCAAGAAAACGGTCAACATCCTCAAGGACATAGCATTCCCGGACGCCATTGATATCGAGTTCTCCGATCGTTGATTTGGCTGAAGATGGCCCTCTTCCGAGCGTTAGGTTCATCCGAATTCCCTTTCTCGATCGAGATAATCGATGAACGATTTTAGATTCTTTTCCAAATCCTTCGCGTGTTCAATTAAAAGATCCAAATCTTTGTTGACCCAGCACGTCACGCACGTCCGGAATTTTTCCCTCATGCAGCGGAAAGACGTATCAACCCAGATATCGAGCGTTTTTGCTTGTTCTTTATTCATCATTATCGGCATGTCATCTGATAAATGATATAGACCACTCCCAGAGCAAAAGTGATCCCGCCGGAAATCGCGGAGATGATTTTCAACCGGTTTGATTTGTATCGCTTCTTTGCATAATCACAACCCTTTTCATCAATATCAGCGATACATTTTCGAACCGAACTCACTCCCTGAAATAGAATCCAATTCTGGTCCTTTTCTGGTCTTGCCTTAAAGTCATCTTCCGAGATATTGATTTCGAACCCATCTGTCATAACCCTCTCCTTATGATGAAACCCACTGGATTGCGTCAATATAAAACGCCTGTCTTTCGGGAATTTCCTTGATCCCGAGAATTTTCCACTTGAGACCCTCCCATACTGCTATTGGACAATCATTTAATACAAAATAATCTCCCCTCTCTAATTTCCTGACCATCCGGTTACATGGAAGCGAGACCAGGGGGACGACATCCTTTTTTTGCAATAACGACCAATTCGCCACGTCCTCGGCCATCGCCAAGATTTTAACTGCTGCGAAGGCGGTATCTTCCGGTAGCTCTCCGTACTTTGTTATCGATGCACTATTGGAGACCTCCTTTTGCTGTAAATAACCCCCAAATTTGCGTGAATCCATAAGGCCTGAATAATCGAAATCGAAGGCCACCCGGATTAAATTTTTGATATCGACCATCGATGTTTGAGAAAATTTGGGATCTTCTATATAAATGGTGTTATCAATCGTCATCGCTGAAGAGGGCTCCGAATCGCCATGAAAAGTCAACTCAAACTTTCCTCCGTCTTCTCGTATTTGAGATCTTGACTGTTCATCTAACTTTCGAAATATTTCTTCGGGAGTCTGTCCCAGGTAAGAAAGAATTCCAGCAAACTTATAGCCGCCCGAAATCCTGCCCGCATAGGTCGTTCTCGCCGCAGCGAATGAATCTCCGATTTCGGACATCGATCTTCCGAGGCGGCCAACCAGAAGATACCGCCTTACGTCGGATGAATTTTCAATCAGGGCATTCGCTACTCCCGTGTACGTCCCCGAACCATCATCCTGAAATCCATCACCGTCACAAGCGACCAGCGGAGCAAGTTTGCTCCATATCGAATTCTCACCACCCGAAGCAATATTATCAAATTCAAGTTCTATCCATATTTCATAAACACCGGTGATGATTCTGACCGGACTGCCCATATCACAATGAGATTGAAGCGTCACCGTCGTCGGCACAGAAGTTCCGCTCAATTTTAATTTTGCCATATAGGTTGATACATAAGAACCTTGAATGCCTATCAATATTGTTTCCGGAGCGGTCATCTTAAAAAACTCACCGGCCAGAAAACCTAAATCCCAATAACAAATTACATGAACATAAACCGCACTTGGAATCGGACCGGGCCACGACGGAAAAGTGACCGTATAATAAGCATTCTTCTCCCCGGAGCTTCCCGTGATTCCCTGACCGCATCCGGTTCCTTCAATTCTATCCTTCAGATTAGCCGCAACTCCCCAGGCTCCTTGACCTGCGTCATAAGTCCATGAGGCTCCCGTCGGATACCAAGGTTCAAAAATTTTGGATCCATGAGCATGCGCCCCCTGGTTCGCCAACAAGGTTTTTGACGTAAAGGTAATCGTGCTTTTCCCTCCGTCATTCAGATTAACGGTCCTGTCTCCAGGCGCTACCCGAACGCCTGCAATATAAACATCGGAGATCGATTTCATTGACTGGCCAGCCGCTAAATATTTGTAACTTGATTTGATTTCCCAAACCGGCTCCCCTCGCTTATAGACTCTCGCCAACAGTCCTCTTGTGCATCCGGTCAGTTTTTTATTAACCGAATCTTTCCCGGTATAGGTGATCTGTTCAAGACCGATTTGAACGGTCCCGGAAGAAGGAAAAGCCACCGGATAATCAACATCCGAAAGGTAGATTTCCGAAGCTATCGCGCTCATATCCTGATAAAGGGTGCTGACAGCGCCCACAATTACCGGATGACAGGGAATCCTCCGAAGAGATCCAACAATAAGGTTTTCATACTTGCCAATGGCATCCGGAGCGGCATTCGGCCAATTGGTTCGATTAATTTGCGTAAAGAGTTTTTTCCGGTCGATTAAGTGAAGGAGCGAGGAAAGAGCCACCGTAAATGTTTCGCTTGCGATATCGCCGATTTCTCCAAACCCGAGCCGGTGGAGTTTCGTAGAGACATCCGCTCCCGGGATCTGACCATTATCGAGATAAAGCACGAAGAGGTCCATTTCTCTTCGGGTGATCGGATTGGCAATAAAGAAATCGATTAGCTTCGCATAGGATCGAAAAGCAATGTTTCTGAATGCCAGGCTGGCGCTGATATTAAGATAACCTCCGTTTTGATTGATGGAGTGAAGGGTCTTCGGGATATCCAATAAATACGCTTCATAGTCGTGACCATTAAATTTAAAATTCCGATCGCTGAAATAAAGGGTTTCTCCCGGAAGATAGATATGGGCAAAGTAGAGAGGTTCTGCATGGGGACGTTCGATTAATGGAATTTGGGCGGCGGGAAAAGATTTCAATCGAGAACCTCCTGGATGGTGAAGTCGAGACCCCAGCGTCCCATCGGCTCAGCAACGAAATTAGGTAGAGTTTCGGGGAGTTCGGCAAAGAAGAGGTTGCCTTCGAGATCCTCGATGTAAAAATTTTTAATCGAATCGATTCCATCTTCGAATGTTTCTATGTCGATCCTCTGGAGATCTTCCATCTTCGTGAGATGGTAGATCCTCCGATTTCTCGTACCGCCCCATTTCGTCTTCTGGGCATAGCCGGCCTTTGATTCCAATCGCGTGACATTCTTTTGCTTCCCATACCCATAGCCGAGATTCGGATTACGCTCGAAAGAAAAGAGCTTCGTCAGGAAAAGTTCACTGATTTCAGGATCGCTTGGGGGGGCTACAATCGAGAGCCGCCAATAGCGGTGCTGAGCTTGCGTGAAGGATTGCCGATTGATACCGGCCGTGGCTATCCATAATTTTGCAGTGGTATAATCGGCATCATTATCCGAATAGGCAAGGATGAGCGTCAGTCCGATCAGATTGTGATTCTTTCCAAGGATGATGGTGTCGATAACAGGATATGGACCGGAGGCCCCGAGATCGGCTTTGATCTGAAAGGGATCCGGATGAGAAGAGCCTTTGAAAAGGAATCCCTGGGCGCGATCGTGGAGACGATATTTTGGATAGGAAGAATTTTCCGAAGTGACGGTGACTGTCCCGGATTCGAGATAGTTCTGGTAATAAAGCTTGAGCTGGTAAGTGGCAACTGATTCGACAACGACGGCAACGATATTCAATGCTTATACCTCCAGCTTATTCTAACTTTCCCTCCAGCATCTCCCACGCCTGGCCTACCACCAAGGGGCCATAACCTTTCCCGATTAATTGTTTGATTTTTGCCACATCCTCAACTTTAAAATCCATATCGTTTGAATTAGACTCAATCCTTGTTGCAAGAACAAAACGTTTCACTTTTTCTTCACCAGACAAAGATCGTTCATCTTCAAAGGTTGCCAATAGGGCTTCCACTGATACGCTTTTTAGCGTCAGGTCTTTAACCACTTCTCCCTTTATATTCTTAATTGCTTGATTAAAATTGATTTTCATAAAACCTCCTTTTTTATGCACAAGTCATAATCTTCCGTGAAGTACCACCAGCATCTTTAATGGTGATCAAACCATCGAACGCTTCCGCCCCCTTGGCTGCATAGGTTCCAAAACTTAAATATCCTCCACCTTGGGGCGTAATTACTATATCACCACTATCCGGTATCGCCATTAGAACGGCGCTTATAGCGTTGTTGATTATTTGGATACCTAAAGAACCGCCCTTTATTCGGAGATAACTATTAACCGTATCTGCCCAAATTGCTCCGGTTGTTCCGGCAGGCATCGTAAATTCTAACCATTGACTTCCCATAACCAATCCACCACCCGCATTGAAATAAGACTTTAAGCTTCCCAATGTTGTTCCAATTGCAAAAATCATTTGTACGGCATCGTAACCAGCCCCTTCTGGGGTCTCAATAAATATAGCATTTCGGTTAGCTGTAAATTTCTGAAGAAGGTGATCACTATTAAGATTACCTTGTTTTTTAAGATATATTCCTACTGGCCCTCCAGCAATATTGGTTTGACTCCAATCGTAAATTTGAATTCCATAACCAGTAAAAAGGGTTGAATTTTCATTAACACCACCACTATCTCGATTCAGAAGAATTGCAAGTCCAGTTGGAGATGATGCAACCGCTCCTGCCTTACCTCTTACGTCCATAAATATTGTATCGGCCTTACCTGAGTTAGTTATTCCAATAGCCCCCCCCGTATCAATAGCATCGGAGTCAAAACTAATTACAAGGCCCCAAAGGAAACTATTTCCAGCAACCGGGTCGGTATTTTTAATTTGAAAATTAATAAGAGATAGGTTTTCCCCCGCCGTTGGTGTAACAGCAAGTTGAGAAGTAAGTTTGATTAGAACCCCTTCACCCAATAGGGCCGTTGGATTATCAAATAAGATTCCATCGGCTATTTTGATATTTCCTTTGGTGGCATAAGAAGTAGATTTAAGGTAAAGATCATCTCCCGCTTCAGTTCCACCAATAAGTGTCTGACCACCAGAGCGACCAGCGAGGAGCGCATATTGAGCGGAATCGCTTACCAAAATGTCTTCAAGTTTATAGGTACTAATCGATGACCCGCTAAATTCGATATCGTAGCGCCCATCAGCGACATAGAAGGCCCAGCGGCCCAAGGAATCGGTTTGGAAGGGGTTTGCCTGTGGGGTGATACCATTGTCTGAATAGATTGTGGGTTTGTTAGCAGTCCCTTGATTGTAGACGGTGACGGAGACACTGGAGAGAGCACCCACTCTACGATCAACTACCGCACCTTGAGTCTTTTCCATAATTCACAATGTATAGGCGTATGGCGATACGCCCCTACTCGTTGGAATAGGAGACGACTCCCTCAACGTCTCTCCGGATGATCTGACCGAGCCTTGACCTCTTATTCTCAAACCGGGTCACTAAGCCCTCTTCTATCTTTTCGATGCCCTCTCCGGTGATCCTCTGATCAATGGTGACCGTAATCGTACGACCATCCATACTATCCAGTCTTTTTCTCAATTCTTCCGCCGCCAGGTTTGCGGAAGTAAAGGCGGTCGTATCGATCTCGATCTTCGTAGGTCCTTTGGTGACCTGCTCAATCTGTTTCTGCATCCGGTTGATCTCTTTAATCGAATTTTCGACCATTTCGGAAACATTCCGGGTCATCTCATCCGTGGCGACGTTGCTCCAGACCCGGACGCCGCCTTCTTCACCCTCAGCTTTCCAACCGGAAGGAGTTTTATACTTTTCGCCAACAGCCTTGAGCTGTTCCTCGATCTTGGCCCTGGCCTGCCCTATCTGTTCGGGAGTGAATCCTTGACCCAGGAGAGATTTAAATTTTTCCTGGATCTCCGTTATCTCTCTTTCCGCTCCCGGCTTCGTCTTGATTCCCAACTGTTCCATGATATCCAGGGCCTTACTACGTCTATCAACTTCCCTATTAGCCTGCTTAAGCAATTCTACATCATCGGCATAGAAGGCATTGAGCTTCATTTCTTGTTCGGCAGCCTTTTCGAGTGCCTTGGCTATGGCTTTGATTGCCTCTTCACTTTGTCGTATATAGGCGGATGGTGCGGATTCGGGTATGGCTTCCAAACCGCGACCGATATCTCCGGACGTTTTTACTTCCTTTTTTCTCACGCCCTTGGTCATTGAAATTTCCATCCCCGCCACGGAGTGATATTTCTCCATGGCCTCGATTGCTTCGTAGGCCCCCACCACAATTTTTTTAAAGAATGAACTCCACCACGCCTCTGCCCTCTTTAAACGATCCTCGAGTTCAGTTCCCTTTTTTATAAGCTTTTCATCAAGGACAATCCCAAGTTTTTCGGCTTCCTCATAAAATCCTCGAAGACCCTCTTTTCCCTTATTTAGCATTGGGATTAAATTCAGACCCGCCCGCCCGAAGAGATCTGTTGCCAGGGCTACTTTTTGAACTCCATCCGGCATGGACTTGAATCGATCGGCAAGATCTCCCAGAATCCCGTCAAATGATTTCATTTTGCCCGAGGCATCTTTTGTTGAAACCCCGATACTCTCAAACAGTGAAACGGCTTCAGCCTTCCCCTTGCTCACATCATCCATGTGGCCGGCGAGAATCTTCATACCTTTTCCGAGCGATTCCACCTCCACATCGCTCATTTTTGCTGCGAAGGCCAGTTTCTGGTAAGTATCAGATGCAAGACCGCTGATCTTCGACATCCGATCAATTTCATTGATGGCCGAAGCGGTTTGCTTCGCCATATTGAAAATCCGTTCTCCGGTATGAAAAGCTCTTTCTCCGAGATTAATAATCGAATCGAGCTTGATGATTGAAAGCGAGGAGCTGATTTTTCCCAGACTTTCCTGGCCTTTGACGCCGACGTCCACCAGCTTGCCGGAGATCTTATCCAGAACGATGGAGCCGTCATCCTGCACTTTGAACCGCGCGGTAAAAATCTTTTCATCACCCATTAGAAAAGCCTCACATTCATTCTTAATTCCATAATTTGTTCGAGGACTCCGAGGTCCTCCCAGGTTTCAAAGGGAAGGTCGTTTCGTCCGATCGGAAAGCCGGCCCTAATAAGGCGTCTTAATCTTATCAGATAATGGACATAGGGATGAATCTCTCTCGATTTTTTCTTCTCGCAGATCTCACAGGCCCCTTTCCAGAATTCGCCGCTCCCAATCTCTTCCCTGCATTCCCTCTCTTCTTCTTCGTCGCAGACATTGGAGCCGAGAGACGCTTCAATGTCCGCTATGAGTTTTTTTCGGGAATAAACTCCTTCCGGTGGAAAGCCTCTGCGCCGAGCTCGATGATCAGGTCCGGAGCCTTTTTGCCGATCTTTTCCTTCCAGCCATTCTCCTCCGATGAAAGGCCGAGCAAACCGGCAGGATCGGAAAAAGATTCAAGGATGGATATTCCTGAATCAAAATTTAGCCGGTAAAGCTTTTCCAGCCTCTCTTCGGATCCGGTTTCAGTGGTCGCCACGGCCAGATGAAATTTCGCCCGGAATTTAAACCATTCGTCCGTCGAAGGATCATGGTAGATTAGTGCTATCTTTTTCTCCGGATCATCCGGATCCTGAAAAACCAGTTTTCCTTTTTCATCGTCCATAATTTATGCTCCGTAATTCTCAACTTTGTTTTTAACATACAAGATCACAGATCCATAGGTATCATCCTCGAGGACCTGAAACGTGGCATCCTCGGCCAGACGCTTCTCGGCCTCCTTTACCGGCGCCGTCATGATGCCGACCTTCGGAAAAACGATCTCCACGGTATATTTGTGGCCAGCTTCATACTCCACGGGATATTCCGCCTTGGCATACAAGACAAAGGTCGTCTGGCTGGCCATCCATTGGCGAAGAATCGCCTCCCTCATCATCCGGTCAAATTTGACGGTTTGAACCCTTCCACTCCGCAAGCCCCGGTTGCAATAATCCGTGCTTCCGGCCCCAGCCGTGTGATCCGGGGTAAGATTATTATTGAAGATCCATTCCAAGCTATTGATATCGGCCTGAACCGTATGGCCTCCGAGAATAGTGGATCCGTTCCATTTGCCTCCGAAATTGACCGAGAAATCGGTCGGCCTAAGGGGTGGTTCCGCGATGCGGTTTGGGAAAGTCGCCCAGGCATAACTCCCATCCTCTTTGGCGTTGTAGATGATTTTAAAATCGCAGGCCGTATGGGCGCCGCCCGGGGGCACGATTGTGAGGACCGCAGGGACTGCCGCGCTTACCTCAGAGACGACCACATCCACCCATTCGAGTGTCGTAGGGACCTGGCATCGCACATGATGGACATTATCGAGCCGGGTCGGGGCATCCGTCCCGGACACTGCATTGGCAGCAAGGGTCAACGAAGCGCTATCATAAAAGCCGCTCACCGTCTCTGGAATGTTGTTGGTCGTCCTCTTTCCTGTGCCCTTGATCTGGGCAGTCAATTTCATCCATGCGTCTTTGACGAGAGATAGAGTAAAGGAATCAACAAAACAGGAAGCCTGCCGCTCCGTGATGAGCCGCTTTCCGAGCCGGTAGGCAAGCGTAAAGGAAGGATTGGAGCGGGCGGCATCCAGATCCCCATCGATCGGGCCGATGGTATGTTTCCATCCCGTGGCCCCGGCTGCCCCCTTGGAGTGCACTCCTAAAGCATAGGCTGCGATAAAAGCCACATGCTGGCATTGGGCCTTGTCAAAGTTCATGGCAAAGCTGAAATTGCTACCGAGATTATAAACCGTATCCGGCTCTTCCTTGCCTATGGCCTCATCGGCATTATTTTCAATCCGCGGGGCAAAATCGGGAATGGAAGCCCTGGCGGCAAGTATGCCGGTATCCAGGGTCTGCTCGGTATTGATGGCCGTTTCCTTATTGTTCGCGGAAACGGCGACCAGATTATGAGTGGACTGGATCGAGCGCATTACTTTTCACCTCCCTTTTTGGTTTTGGGAGGGATAGTTTCTGTTTGCACCATTTCGAAACGCTTCTTCTCCTCTTCGGGCACCGTATCGTAAATCTCGAAATGGACGAATCGATGATACTCAAAGGGACCCTCCCGTGTGACCTGAAAAGCCTCTTCCGATGGTTTGAGTCGATACAACATTTTAAACCTCCCTTTATGGTTGAGTATAGGCATCGCCTCGAATCGTGCGATATTCGATTTGCATCACGATTCTCACCTTTGCCACTTTATTCTGTTTTTGCTCTGCTTCCTTTCTGCTACCCGTTATATCCGAGATCTCCGCGAGGCCGTCCCAGGTATCATCGACAAAAATCGCTTTCTCTATGTCCGCTTCGATGAGCCGCGCCGTCTCCGGAGAATCGGATCCCGAGACCGAGGCCTCGATCTCAATACTCAGTATCCTGTCATAGATCCCGCAGCCAAGCGTTCTCGATTCATCCCGGTCTCTTAGATTCATCCCGGGAAGATCCGCAATGGCCAGGGGCGATTCCTTCCACCAGTTGACATGTTGGCCGATGTTCGTTACATATCCGTTTCCGTTTGCGACAAGGATCGTCTTAAATCGCGTATCGATTTTATCGATGATGAGTTGTTGAATCGGATCGGCCATCTCTATACCTGACTCTTGGAAAGCGGGATTCTAACAGCTCCCGTTCCATCATTGACCGGCGTCTGCATGACGTAATGGGTGATTCCTCCGATCACGAGCGTTGAATTCTGGACCAGCGCGGAAATATCGGAATATTTTGCTTCGATCTCGAGCTCCATGTTTTCAATCCCCAATGTCTCCATGAACCTCGGGATTGGAATGACGCGGATCGTTCCTCCCCCGGCGAGTGTCGCCACGACGGCGAACTCAGCCGTATCAAAAAAAGTGTCGAGATCCGTGAGAAGATCCTCAGCCAGGCTCATTTAATAAAACTCCGAATAACACGAATAGAAGAAACGAATGTCACGAATTCATTTCTTCTTCGATTTCTTCCCCTTGGGCGCTGGGTCGGAGGCGCTGGATGGTTCCTCTTGTTTTTTCTCCGGTTTGATCTCCGGGATGGGCGTGATATTCTGAAGAAGCGCCGCATTCACTTCGCCGTCATAACCGATCTCTTCACCCGCCTTGAACTCTATGGGCTGAACAATTTCAAAAATACCTTCTCCCCGCGGGATCAGCTGATGCGCCCTTACCTTTGCCTGTTTTTCTGTGAGCTGGACCAGGCCATGAAAAAATCGGTACGATTTTGTATCGACACGATACGTCTTCATTTGACCTCCTTGAAAAAGGGAGGGATCGCAGGATCCCTCCCCGGATCGTTTCGAAGCGTTACAATCAAGTCATCGTCACTTTTGCCGCATGCTGCCAATAACCATAGGCTACATTGCGCGATGACCAAATGCCGTAATGATGTTTATCCTCGTTGAACTCGAGTTCCGAACCCTCTGCAACCGCACTTATCTCGATCGGCACTTCTTCTTGACGGATAAAGGGCTTTACCTCTCCATCAGCTCGGAAAACACCAAATGAGGCAGTCCAGGTTGTTAGCCTTGCATTTGCCACTGGTTGAACTTTGAAACCCGTTGCCGTGATGATATTGGGAAGACCAGTTGTAAGCATAAAATCCTTACAAGCCGTAGCAGCCAACGGGAAAAGACTGGGACCGACCATGACGAGAAACTCAGTGGCATTTTCATTCATAGGCTCACCCTTATCATCTTTGAAACCAATGATTGTCGCAATCGCCGTAAAAATACATTTCTGCATTTCTCCGACCGTTGGGTTTGTGTGATCGACAACATCAATACTAAGAAGGTTATCCTGAGTCCCGGAATCCCCTTCAAGGTGGGCCTCACCAAAGAAATAATCGGTATCATAACAGACACCGCTTTCCCCATTGAGAATGAGCGTAGACAAAAGAGAGGCCCAGTGGCTGTTTGCCCGGTCGGCCATCTCCCGGACCCTCGTCATAACCTGGCCCGTCTTATCTCTCCGGATTTCGTCACCCAACACTTCGAGGGTCGCTTCAAACTTCTTGTTCGTCACGGTGATCCCGTTCTCGCGGAATCCTTTGGCCAGCCGGCCTCCGATCCATTCCCTCATCGCGGGGGTCATTCCGAGCCATTTATACGTTTCCGACTCCTGGTCCGACTTGAACGGAATGGGTGGAGAAAGCTTCGGGACCCATTCCGCCCCCACGTTTTGTTCCAGGCGAGCATAGAACTCGCCGATAATCGATCTTGATCCTAATCCTTTAGCACCCATCTGCCATTACCTCCTTTCAAAAAGATCCGAAATTTAAAATTCAGGGCTTATGTTTCTCTTACCCAGGTACCTTTCATGTCGGTGATCGTCCAGCCGTTGGCATCGCCGTATTCCAGGTGGATATAATCTCCCCGCTGGGCCGTATTCTTGGTGTTGAGAATGCTCTTATTGTCCGCACCGGTGATACCCGGTCCCTCGATCATGTCCGCCGCGTTCGGAGCAACCTCTATCAATACCGTCCCGAAGGCGCCAATATTGACGACTTGGATTCCGCCAACTCCCTCAACCGCAGGTAGAGTGATGACTTTGGCATCCGTATCGACAAAAAGAGCCTTTCCGGAATGGGTCGCATTGAGGGTCGTATTGGCGCTCACCGTCGCCGCTATTTTCCCTGCATAAGGATCCACAAAGTTATCCACGTCGAAAGCCACAATCACGATGCCTGAGCTCACATACCTGTGAACGAAGCCGATGAAGACAGCGCCCGTTGGGAGAAAAATAAAAGTATCGTCATCCGTCGCATAGACCGGCTGCCCGATATCGGTGATCACCGCACCGCTCACGGAAAGTTGAACCAGCCCGGATTTCCTCACCCGAACCTTTTTGGCCGCCGCCGCCCCTGCGGCATTATCGCAATTGCTTTCCGCAAAACCGACGAATTTATCGACGGACGTCAGAGGCCTTGCATAGCCTGTTCCTGTCACGACGCCAACAGCCGACCCCTCGAAAAGAATATCCGCGGCAATGACCGGAATTTCATTGATGGTACCTAACTCGAAATTTCTTGCGAGATCGCTTGATCTTGTAGTCATTCCTTGTTACCTCCTTTCTTTAAGATACGAACATGGCCGGCCTCTTCGTGTTTCAAAAAGGCCAGATACGAATTGAAACTATTGTTGAATTCCTCGCGGATCTTCGGATTTTTATCCCATCTCTGCTTGGCCCTCTCCTCTACCGGGAGATTGGGATCAACGCCTTCCCCGTCAACAACGGGCGGGGTAGGCTGCGCGATGGGTTTGACCGCATCCGCGGCAAGATTGCTGACAATACCGCTCCGGAGGTTTTTTTCCGCCTCCAGGATCTTGACGGCTGCCTCGGGACCGGTCGTCTTCCCATCATACTTCAGACCGGCGATCAGTTTTTCATGACCGGGAATCAACTGGGTCTCGACCCCCTGGATGCGGGCGCGCTCCGATTCAACCCCTTCCTTCTTACCCTGATCTTTTCCGTCGGCCACACCCTTGTCATAGGCTTCCGCTACAATGCTTTGGAAGATATCGGGATAAGCCACCTTAAAACTTTCCACAGTCACTTCATCTTTCATCTCGGATTTACCTCCTTTGTCGGATTTTTTAGCGGCCTCGAATGTGCCGCCCCTGGTTTTACAATGATTTTTGGCATCGCCTTCGGTCCAGACCTTTATGGAATAACGAAGGGCCTGGGATTCGGATTTCTCCCCTCCTTCTTTCTTGGCCCACCCATAGATCACGTCGATGCACTTGTTGTCGTGTTTTTGATCGCATTCGCCCCGGGTGAATCGATCGTATTTATCTGGATCCTCCAGCCTGCAACTATGCTCATTTTCATAGGGCATCGATTTTCTCCTTTTCCTCATCTTGAAGCATGCGGATTTTGTTATTTACAATCGTCCTGGTATGTTCTGGGGTTCCGCGCTGGCTCAATCTTCCAACGGTTTGATCCAACGTCTCCATCCGGTCGACCAAGCCGGCATTGATTGCTTTTTGCCCCAGGAAGATTCTTCCGTCCGCCATATTACCCAGGACTTTTTCCTCGCTTACACCGCGATTTCTGGCAACGTCGCGGATAAAAATAGAATAGACATGATCGACAATATCCTGGATCGTCGCTCTGCCTTCCTCGGAAAGCGGCGCGTACGGAGAGGCAATATGCTTATATTTGCCGGCCACGATTTCGGTCGTCTTAACGCCTATTCTCTCCTCGGCCTTTGACACATCGATATGCGTCGCCACGACACCGATTGAGCCGACTTGAGTCGTATCGCCGCTCATGACGATTTCATCCGCAGCGGAGCCGATCCAGTAGGCAGCAGATCCCATTAAAGACTCGGCGTAGGAGGTCATTGGTTTCCGTCCCTTGAGGCTATGGATATGATTTGCCAGCTCCTGGGTGCCGTCGACCGTGCCTCCCGGGGAATCGATATAAAATAATAATGATTTGACATCGGGATCCTCCATGGCCACGTTGATATCTCTCTCTAAGAGCTGCATGGAGGTCCCGCCCGATATATCCATGAATAAATTGGCCCGTTTGGCCAGGACACCCTCGACGGAAATTACGGCAACGCCCTCAATAACCTGATAAGTCTTCTTTTTGTTATTGAGAGGCTTCCCAATTTGCGCCTCGATCGCCTTGATATCGATCTTTTCCCCGCGCAGGTGGGTAAAATAAATATTCTGAATCTCGATCAGTTTTTCCGGGATAATCGCCCAGGGCGCTGTCAGGATATCGAGCAACTTCATAACGGCCCTCCTTGGTTGATCTCTAAATGGTAAGGGGATGGCTGATTGGGTAAATCTTTTTCCGGTGATGATGTGACTGCGGTTTTTTTCTCAAACTCCATCCCTATTTCCTTCATCATCTCCCGTTCCTTTTTGATCCGGGGATAATTCGTCTCGAAATCGCCGCCGGTGAGATTGGTCGTCTCCTCATCCAGGGTTGAAAGCCCGATCTTCAATCGCTTCTCCGCGGCATCGACTTCCTTGACGGGATCGATCTGGGACGGCGCATCACCGATCCAGAGGGCGCCGGCATAAGCTTTCTGGATAATCGGATCGCTGAAATACCCGGGCGCCCATATTCTTCCGGCTGCAATCACCTCATAAAGCCAAATCTCATAAACGAGTTGACAGAAATTATCCGAGAGCCACTTCCTTCTCCCCCTGAAAAACCGCCAGGCCTCAAGGAGTGCAGCCCTCGATGCCGAATATGAAGAAGAAAAATGCCCGATCAGGATTTCGAAAGGAATCTCAAGGGCAACCCCGACCTGTTGCAGGACGGCCTTCACAAAGGGATCGAAAGAAGTATTCGGCCTCCCCGGATCTGCCGTCTCGATCGATTCACCCGTTTTCAGACCGACAATGGCCCCGCTTCCCATTTTGATATCTTCATCGCTTGCTTTAGCGGCCGCATCCACATTCACGTCGCCAACCATACTCGTCGGAAATTGCCCGCCCCCCTCTGTCTTAATAAAAACCGTATACATTCCCGCCACGACGGCAGCCGTGATCTCGGCCTCGGTATAACGGTCCAATTGTTTCAGGCTGTCAATGACGGGAGATAGATAAGGAAGGCCGCGGCTCTGGCCCGGCCTCAGCATCCGATAAAGATGGATGACATTACGCAATCCGGTTTTTTCACCAAAGGCCGGGATCACGTCCCAGGTTCCTCCGGTTTGGGCATTTAAAAGATTTCCGGGATGGCTTTGGCGAATATGATAAGCAACGGGAATGCCCTCGATCGTTTTTTGGACTCCCGCAGCCAGAAGGTTGGTATCTCTGACGTTGTCTCTATTGCAGATACGGTCCGCCTCGATGATCTGGAGTCTCATGTCGTAGGGCAAGGGAAGCCGCTTGATCTTCGGGAGTAAAATAAAAACATCTCCGTTTTCGAGCGTCTGTCTAAAAACCAGTTCCTGGATCGAGGCGAAATTGAGGATCCGGCAAGCGTCGCATTCCTGTGATTCGGCCCAGAGACGAAATTCCCTTTCCGTCTTTTTTTCCCAGGCGTCGGCCTCCTGATCGCTAAATTTGAGAACATCGCGATCCAGGCGGGATTGAAGCTTTAATCCGGTGCCGATTACATTTGTGGTGGCTGTGTTTACCGCTCCGGTCGCCAGGGGGGCGTTCCGGATTAAATCGCGGCTCCGGTCTCGAAGCGTGGGAAGATCGGGAAGGATTGCGGAGTCCGCGTCGACCTGATGCGGTTTCCATGTGGAAAGCGATCGCTTGGAGGTTGAAGCCCCAGTATATGAACCGACAATGGATAACATCCAGCGTGCTTTGAATCGTTGATGGGCCGTAACGGGAGCAAAATATTCGATAACCCGATCAACGATGTTTTTCTCCGGAGGATTTAATTTGGTCATCACCCCACCGGCGTCACGGCTCTCACCTTAATCCCGCCGTCGCTGAGTTCTTTAACTTTTCGATCCCAGGACATGATGTTCTCCTTGATCAACTTCCCATCGGCCCGGCTCAAAGACCGCCCACCGATCGAATAAGACTGTCCGGAAGCGACCTTATCGTCGGCCTCCATCCAGAGAGCCAATTTTGCTTCTGCCTGCGCAAGCGTGATTCCAGCCATTACATCGATGCCTCCAAAAAAACAAAAGCCGACCTGCCTAAGCTCAGATCGGCTTTGTTCGAATAAACCCCGCTCGAGACGGGGGCTATAGTTAAATAGAGTAAAACAGAAATTTTGGGGTTTGTCTATCCGGAATGTCCTATAATGTCACATAATGTGGAGTGATTTTTTAGGCAGGAATAGTTTTTTGACTTAAAATTCTCTGAATCTCGGTCTCCGGGATGAGATAACCATCTTTGACTTTTGTAACATCCCGGAGAAATCCTTCCTGAATCCATCGATAAATCGTCTTGATATCTCTCTTAAATATTTCAGCCGCCTCCTTCACGGTATAGTATTTAATCATCCCGGCCTCCTTTTCCACAATCTTTTCAAAAACGTTTTAACCCGGGTCCACCTTTTGGGTTTGACGAAAGGTCCTTTGGGTTGAGTGATGAGTCGTCTCACATCTTTTTCCTTCAGATGAAGCCGGATCTTCATGCCGTTATCAAGAATCAGGACCGCCTTTCTCATTAATAAAATTCCTTCAATTCTCGACTCCGAGTGGAATACCTTAGCTTTCGTAGTGCTCTCTGTTCAAGTTGCCTGATTCTTTCTCGTGAAAGATCCATATCTTCAGCTAATTCCTCCAATGTGGCCCCCTCTTTACATGGATCGAAGATCTCTTCATCATCGAACCCAAATCTCTTTCTAATTATTAATCTTTCCCTGGAACTAAGAGTGCGTAATGCTTTTTTAATCGCATATTTAGCCGCTTCTTCGGTCTCCTCTTCAATTAATTTCATTTCTGGTGACTTTTGTTCAGAATCCATAAGCACTAAAATTTCTGCTGCCTCTAATTCAAGTTTATATGAATTCTTGCGGATTTCTTGTAGATGCTCAGGGAAAAGATTCTCCGGGGTAGTCTGAAGCGCGGTTGCGATTTTTATAGCTAAGAAATTCCATTCCATTTCACCATTTTTTCTTTTCTTAATCGGACACAATTTAAAATTAACCAATGCCCCCACGTCTGTATCGCGCATATCTGATCTTCTGGCAATTTCGGCTTGAGTAATTTCTTTTCCCCAAAGCTCTTCAGCCTTTTTAAAAATCAAATTGTTTTTAATCTTAATAAGAACTCTTAGGTCTTTACTCATCAAAACTCCTTATACCAGATACTCTCATAAATGCCGGTGATCTTCCCCAGGACATCGTGGACCGCCTTCCAGACCTCGTTATAATCATGGCCGCAAATCAGCTTCCTACAAAACGGCAGCCAGAGCTCGATATCCTGTTTGACGAATTCATATCGATGATCTCCATCGATGAAAACCATATCTATCAGGCCAACAGCCTGCTTGGCGGCTTCTTCACTTTTACATTTAAGGATCTCAATGTTTGGGTAATGGCCGACGTTCTCGATAAATCTCTTATAGATTTTTTCTTTCTCTGCTCGTTCCGGTGTCGAAAACTGGGCCTTAGAGCTCCCCTTAAAATGGTCCACGCACCAGACCTTCCCCTGACATCCTTCCAATAACGCCTTGGCCGATCTTCCCTTCCAGCATCCGATTTCAACAACAGAGGTCATTTCTTTCGCCCGGTCTTCCAACCATTCAAGTTCAAGTTTAGTGGTCCAACCTTCAATATCGTTGTCAATTGGACGATGGGGAATTTCTTTCTTTATCACCCTCTGCCAATTAACCGGGTAAGCGATCGACCCTTCCCAGTGAAGAAGCGGGATTTTCGTGTGACACCAAATATCATAACCGATCTTCCTTGCGCGATCGGAAAAAGCATAGTCTTCGGAAAGATAATCGAGGACGCCGAAATCCCTTGCGATATATGAAAGCCAGAGCGCCCAGCTCTCTTTGATTTCAATATCGTCTCCTTCGCGCTCTTGTGATCTCTCCCAGCGAAGCTCCGGATAGCTTTCGATCATCTTCAAAAGGGCATCCTTCCTGATAAAAATGAATCCGCCGTTCAGCCGCTTGATCTTGATCGTCCCATCTGGCCGCACAGACTCGCCATAAAGAAACTTTGAGACCGGTATATTACCTTTGGGACCCTTGTCCGTTTTAAAAGAATAGGTTGCACCGATGATCGGTCGATCGCTCTGAATCATCATGTTGATGGCCTCGGCAGGAAAGCTCACATCTTCATCGAGAATAAAATAGTAATCATAGACATCCCCTTCATTATAGAGCTTCTTCCAGATACCCAATAGTGTGGATCGAGACCGATCGATGGTGCTTCCCGTTACCCTCTGGAAAAGAAATTGATGTTCCGGATTTTTTTCAACCATCTCCACCAGGGAGTTCTCAAACATGGGATGAAATTCGAGTGAATAGGCTTTAAAATTTTTCAGCCCAATCTCCTGAGCCAGTTCCAGGACACGCTCTTTTTTCATTATTTTATACTGAGAGATCGCAACGAAGATCTTCATAACTTATCCTTTCCTTCCCATTAACCATTTTGCAAGACCTGCCTGCCTCTGCCGCACTCAGGCATTATTTCTCTGGAATCATCCCACGAGCTTTGACCGCTTCAAGTTCTTCTTCGAAAGAGGGAAAGTCCTGATCATCACCCATAAGAGAAGAAGAGGGTTTTTCTTCTCTTAATTGATGAGGCAATAAAAGCTGGCCACCCCTGCGGAATGACTCAATAGCCCGGAGATCTCCCTCGAAAAAAATCTGCAACGGGTAATGCGTCTCCTTACGACCAGACCCATGCGTCTCCCTCAACACTCTTTTCAGCTTCAATGGGATCCCTGAAAAGCGGCCGATGAGACCGGTAAGATAATCGAATCCAGAATTTAAATCGATGATACTGTTCCGGCTGCCTATATCGATTTGATAACAACCGGCGATGCTTACTTTTGGCAGAACGAAAATTAAATGGCCTCGAGGTGCGCATCCTTTACCCAAAATCTCACAAGGGCAGCTCCTCTCCTCTCGTTGATCCGCGCCATTGGATCGGCGAGCTCGGACGCCATCTCCCAAACACTTCAATCCACCAGCACCCCACCATTCGAGCCTCTGAGGAAAAATAATTGCAGGATCGTTGACGAGAAACAGAATGTCGAGCTCCGTCGGCTTCTCTCCGTAGATCTTCTTCACTTCCGCAGGACAGACAAAAAAAGGAACTTCCTTGGGGTGTGTTTTACCACCTTCCGAAATAACTTTTTCGCCCAACCGGATCTTCCCGATCTTTGGCAGCCGGCGGATATCGGAGAGGCCTTTTATTTTTGTAAAACCCTCCATTGGATTCTCACTTGAAATGGGAAACGATGAGGTTCATCTTGCGTCTCAATGCCCGCAGCGCTTCAATATGCGTTCGGAGTAATTTTATATAGAGGCCATCACGGCCTTTTTTGTCGAATCCCATTGGTTTAACATCCCATTCAATATGCAAATAACGAGGCACTTTCATACCACTCCTTTCGAAATGATTCTCCTTCCGGTTGCCTTTCCCATAAAGGACATCATCTGAAGGCCATAACATTCATTGTCCATAAGTGCAAAATTGATAATTGTCGCATCGAGCCAGTGATTCCGGCCCTTTTTTTTCCAGACCCACTTTCCGCCTTCGATCAGATATTTTTCGGAGAGAAGATGGCGCATGTAGTCTAAATCCGTTTCAGAATGAAAGGTAAAACGACCGAGCTTATCTGGTTCTCTTTGCAAATGAAACCACATGTCTTTTTTAAGTTCAGAAGTATCCATTTCCCAGATCCAAAAACCCCCGGAAATAGGCTCACCCTTTGGCCCTGGCATCTTATCAATTTTCCCCTGTCTGACTTTTCGCTTCATGGCTCGGGCAAGGCCTTTAGTTCCGAAAACCCTGAGATTTTTGTCGGGAGCCCGCATTCTACGCAACCAGTTATAAGCTTCAGCGGTTTGAGTGACAACCGATTCCTGTTCCTCGCCGCCACCTATGTCAAATCCCGTGACGAGAATTGATTTTCTTGCAATGGGCGATTCGTGGACCGCATATGTTGTATTCAAAATGAAACTTTCCAGTTGATCCCAATCCTCGGCCATAACTCCATAATGAATCAAATGGGATGCATAACCATTGGTTCCTGGCTGATAGACCCAGGCCATGACTACATACCAGAAACCTTTTTCACTTCGGTCAATGCCGCAGGTGATAGCAATTGTCTCCTTCGGGCAAATTAAAGACGGAAGATCAATCCTATTGGCCATCAGTTCAAGTTCAGTCTTTTTTATGGTTTCTTGTTCCCAGGGCCTGGCGGCATTATACATCCTCCAGTTGCGCATCGGAGCAAAGTCCTGGCCCTCTTTCAGTTTTTGATTCGCTTCAAGAAATTCTCTTGCAATAATCCCGAATGTCCCGCCGCTAAAAGGTGAGTACCACTTCGGAAGATGAAAGCCGATCTTTTTTGCTCGTCTGTCACTAAGCACATCATCGAGGGATATCGTCTCGTCGATCCTCGCCCGGACATTCTTCATAATCTGATCGAATGGATCCGGACC